>OOCS01000020.1_pt1 | contig 174499 bp, 162 predicted proteins | sample 1671411 | NCBI WGS metagenome assembly OOCS01 (sample SAMN06348154, study PRJEB24527) | human gut metagenome | biome: human gut; feature: ankylosing spondylitis patient; material: feces | host: Homo sapiens | place: China | collected 2015-10 | reverse complement strand
CCATCGTAGCCTGTACCTGTGACATGGAGGATTCAAAGTTTGCTGCCGTTGTAACCGCAGCCGTACCAAGCCCTGCCACAGCCCCTGTTACGGGAAGAAGTTTCTGTCCGGCAGACGATATGTTGTTTCCGACCGTCTTTAACTTTTCCCCAGACGCTGCTATCTTCTGAACTGCCGTTGCCGACTGGTTCGCCTGGGTTTCCAGATTCTTTAAGTCCTGCTCCGTTTCTACGATTTCCCTTTGAAGGGCGTCATACTGCTCTTTGGAGATTTCACCATTGGCAAGCGCCGTGTTTGCCTGTTCCGCTGCCGTCTTTAAGGTTGCCAGTTTTTCCTTTGTTTCGCCAACAGCCTCTGACAGCAGCTTATGTTTCTGTGCTATCAGCTCTGTGTTGCCCGGATCCAGTTTCAACAGTTTGTTTACATCCTTCAGCTGTGACTGAGTAGACTTTATCTGTCCATTCACACCCTTAAGGGCATTCTGCAATTTGGTTGTATCACCACCAATCTCAACGGTAATTCCCTGAATACGGCTTGCCATGAATTCTCACCTCCTCCTAAAATTAGGTACAAAAAAAGGAGCATCTCTGCTCCTTAACAAAAGAAAAACACCTGCCATTTCTGACAGATGTTTCTATGTAAATTATTAATTTTCACTCCGACAAACTAGAATTTTTCAACAGATATTAACCACCATAATAATAGGTTGTACCTGTTACGTCATCTAGAACACCTGCTTTTAATATACACACCATAAATCCTTCATCGCCCCATTTTTTTCTATTTTCGTGATAAATTCCGTATGCAGAAGATGGTTCAAAGCCAAATCTACCATAAAGATTAGGGTTTCCTCCAAGAAACACTGCTCCATAACCCATTTTTTCAGCTTTCTCTAGTGCGTATTCTACTAATCTTCTCATAATTCCTTGCATTCTATATTCTGGCAAAACAGCACTTTGTGCTAAAACCAATTGCGTAATATTTTCATTTTCTGTGACGATATCTGTTTCGTGAAGCGCAACTTCTCCAACAATTGTTCCGTTTTCTAATACAGCAACAAGAGAAAGCTCCGGGATAAAAGTATCTTTTTTTCTTTCTTCTCTAAAGTGTTGCATCATAAATTTTCCAGTTTCTATACTATGTTGTTCAGCAAAAGCCTTATAAATCAACTTATCAACTTTTTCATATTCGGATAACTTCTCTGGTCTTATGATTATTTTTTCTTTATTGAAGGTCATAATTTATCTCCCCCCTAAAAATTCCGATTTGTAGCTGAGAATGTTTCAACCACTTTCCGTATTATATCAGAAAATGGCTGTTTTCTCAATCTAGAACCTGTCGAAATCTTCCTGTGTTGCAACTTCTGGATACTTATAATCATCATTACTGCTCTCGGCATACATATCATTAACCATCCCTATTGTCAGAAGGTCAAGGTCTCGGATAGACAACCCTATCTGCACACATCTTAGAAGAAATAAGGGCGTTGTCATCTGACGCTCTGTCGGGCGAAGTTTTTTTTAGCTTCAACATCCGTTTTCACATTCAATCCCCATAACTCAATAAGCTGTGGAAGAATCTGATAAATAGAAAAAGTATTAAACTCGTCAAGCCATTCTTCCGGTGTATCGGGAATAGTTGGGTCTGCGTGTTTTGCCATAACATATGCAATATTCTCAAACATTTCAAGCGAAAACAGATCCAGATTTGAACTTTCCTCTTTATCTTTTCCTACAGCCTTCTCCAAGGCACTCAAGTCTTTATAAATATCCCTTCCAAACTTAATACGATAAATTCGTGGGATTGCAGCAGATGCCTTGAATGGCACCTGCTTTCCATCAATTTCAAGATTTTTTATAAGGCTCATGATACGACCTCCTTAGAACTGTTCTTTGCTGATGATACCTTTGCACTGTCGGACTGGCCTGATGCATCAGTTACTGCTTTCGGAAGATATACTGTTTTATACCAGCCATCATAAGCAGCCGCTGAAGTGCTGTCAGATGTTCGTGCCTTTACATAGCCCCCATCAAGAGGTGATGCCGTAATCGACAGGGTTTCTGTCTTAACTTCGATTTCATCTTCCTTTGTTGCTGATTCAATGGTAGGTCTTGCTGCCGTGCAATTATAAAGCACATGACGGATTTTATTGATGTCACCATCAAATTCAAACAACAATGCAAATTTACCTGTTTCCACGGTCGCATCTTCAACAAGCACATTATTGGCATCGAGGGATTCCTTCAGTACATCGGTACGGAACGACTCCGGCACCAGAGCAAGTTCAAGGTCACCTTCATAGCCCTGATTGTTATTGATCGTGTAATATGCATATCCGTCTGCATAGAATACACTTGGCTCTCCGTTTGGATCAAGCGAAATGGATACCGCACCGGGCATCGGCACAGGCGTACCATATGTCACCTCTCCATCATCACTTTTGGAAAGCAGTGCATAATGCACATTTCGGATATTAAATTTGACTTTATTTTTTTTATTAGCCATTTTTCTATACCTCCATCTCATAAAGCACTTCATACAGACTTTCTGACTCAATCCATACTTCGCTTTTCTCATAAAAAATTCCATGCCCGTCAAACATGTCTTCTATTTTCTGTTCCAGTTCTATATTTTTTACATCCGTATATAACTCCACATTCAGGCAGTTTATTTTGTGATATACCTTTCCGTCAGCAGAAAAATTATTGCTCTTCGGATATAAAAACACCAAGAAAGGCGGATCGGGTGACTCGCCCTCTGCAAAATGATGATAGGCATACGGAAGACCGATTTTTTCCATTACTACCATCACTTCTTCATGTGTCATCACCGTAACCCCCTCTCTATCTTCTGCAGAAGTTCCTTATTGCCTTTTTCTTCTGCCGGAGCGATATGCTCCCTTCCGGCTACCCTGCCGCCTCCACGTTTTGCATGGCCGTGTTCCAGAAGGTGTGCAATCTGGTATCTGTCCTTGGAATGGACCGTCATGGTAAGTGAGCTGCTGCTCTCCGCTGTCTTTTTGACCGTCCAGCTTTTCTTATATCTTCCTGTCTGCTTCGGGGCATTTGCCTGTATCTCTTTCTTTACGGTCTTAGATGCATCTTTTACCGCATCCTTAACGGTATCCGTTGCAAGATCGGCATACTTTTTCAGACCATCCATGATTGCATCTGCCAGTCCGTCAACCGTTGTCCTTCTCTCTGCCATCCGCTCACCTCTTTGTCAGGGCAGCCCTTATTTTGACTGTCTTATTTTTATACTGCACGTTATCAATAAAGGAAATATTGTAAAGATTCCCACGGAAAACAATACGAAAATGCTCCGTATCAAGACCTGACACCTCACTGCAGTAGCGGATGACAAAATCAATCTCCGTTTCCGCATTGACCTGTTTTGCTTCCCAGTATTCCTTACCGGACAGGTTGTTTACATAGGAGAAACATTTATAATGATCTTCCCACACAAGCACGTGGTTTCCCGTCTTATCCTTTTGGGTACTGCTTTTCTGTATCGTAATCCTCTCACGCATGAGTTCAATCATCAGAATCTCTCCTTCCTGATTCCAAAGAGCAGATATTTCAGTGTTTCCGTCATTGCCTTATGATCTGCTTCTTCCCTGTGCTCATACAGATAAGCAATGGCATACAGTTCCGCAGTACGGATAAGTGCCTCATGGCGTTTCAGTCCTGCCCGTGTATGTCTTGTCACATTTAAAATCAGACTGTCGGATGTCTCCATCAGACGGAGGATGAGATCATCCTCGTCTGACGAATCGACCCTGAGATAACCTTTGGCTTCCTCAAGCGTTACGAACATCCGTCCACCTACTTTCCGGCAGCCTTGATATCAAGTGTCTTGACTGCCTCGGAAAGGATCAGCTTGCCGTCCACACGCTCGGAAGCAAGGAATCCGACCTGTCCGGTTGTAGCATAAAGCTCATTCAGTCTCTTGAAACTTCTGCCCTGACGGTCAGCGATCCAGTAATAACTGTAATCACCAAATGCCATGACACGGCTTCCGGCTGCAAGCTCCGGCACATAAATGGATGTGCGGTACGGACGGTTGAGGATCCTGTCCGGCTCTCCTTCCCTTACGGACGGCTGCCAGATATAATTTCCGTTTCCATCCTTCAGCTTTCTGATTGCCTTTACGGTCGAATCATTAAGAAGCCATACTGCCTTGTTTCGGTAAGGAGCACGCAGGGAGTAATAAAGATCCATGACATCATCAAATGTAATGGAAGTATTATTGGCAGTAACACCTGTCTCCGCACCTCCTGTGGCATTGAAGATTCCGGTAGGTTTTCCCTTGCCGTCACCGATAAAGAATGCTTCCTCTTCCTTTGTGCCGATTCTTCTTCCGAATTCCCTCGAAATATACTGCTCAATATTGAACACGCTGTCATTTAAGAGTTCATCGGACACCTTGATCATGGTTGCCAGCTTATAGGCACTGATGGATGTCTGACCGAAGCTGTCATCAGATTCAGGGAACTGTCCGCCCTCATCGATCCATGCTGCCTCGCCCTTTGATGTGACGATAGGAATCTTGCGGTCACCGCTTGAAGTCTTGATGACGGTTGCAAGGTTACGGAAAAATACTTCCTCTTCCAGTGCTTCCACGAGTTTCTTCTCATACTCATCCGGTACGAGATATCCGCCCTCGGAATCCGTGCCAATGGAAAGGGCATTCTGTACTTCGTATGACATCTTGTTTCTCATACTGTTCCAGAATGCCCTTTTATACTCATCCGTTGCCCTTCCTGTCTTTGTATCACCGTCAGTCTTTGCATTCGGCTGGTTGGTGATTGGTGTGCTTGTTGCCTTTGCAAGCTCTGCATCGATGGCTGCCTGTCTTTCCAGTCTCTCAATCTCTTTTCCGAGATTTACGACATCTGCTTCCATCTTGTCATAAGTAGCTGCATCCTCTGCGGATACAAATCCTTCCTGCGTTCTCTTGGCATCAAGGAATGCCTTTGCTGCATCCCAGGCCTTTGCTCTCTTTTCTCTTAACTCTAAAATCTTACTCATCTTGAAATCCTCCTTAATGTGTTAAAAGACTCAGTCTTTTTTCCAACTGGTTAACTGGTATCATGGCATCCGTATGGGATACCTTGGAAAGGAACGATTCATTCATCGCCTTTGTGGAAAACATCATGGAATCCTGCTGGAACGGGAGCTTCTTTTTCTTCTCCTTTTTCTTCTCCTTTTCCTCGTCATCCTTTTTCTCCTCTTCCTCTCCTTCACTGCCTTCGTCCGGCTTTTTCTCCGGCTCTTCCGGCTCTTTCTTTTTCTCATCCTCATCGGAATCAAAAAGGATCTTATCTGCAAATCCAAGCTCCACGGCTTTCTTGGCATTAAACCAGGTCTCGTCATCCATCATGTGGGAGAGCCTTGCACGGGTAAGCCCGGTCTTGGACTCATAAGCATTTAAGATGGACTCCTTGACTTCATTCAGCATTGCGATTGCCTTCTGCATATCCTTTGCCTCACCCATTGCCATAGTCGCAGGATTGTGGATCATCATCATTGCCACAGGGGATACACATACCGTATTTCCCGCCATCGCAATAACGGATGCTGCCGAAGCAGCAATGCCGTCTATCTTGACGGTCACGCTTCCCTTGTAGTTACGGAGCATGTTGTAGATCTGTGCTGCCGCGAACACATCACCGCCCGGAGAATTAATCCATACCGTGATATTTCCGCTTCCGGCATTAAGCTCATCCTTGAAAAGCTGTGGGGTAACTTCATCTCCGTACCATGTTTCATCCGAGATCATGCCATTTAAAAAGAGCGTCCTTTCCATATCAGGCACGCTCTCATCTTCATTCTTTATCCAGTTCCAAAACTTCCGCTTCATCGTTTACCTCTCTTTCTGCTGTTTTCCTGTGCCGGGAGTTTTTCTTCTTCCTTCTGCTGTCCGTTGTCCGCTCCCGCAAATGCCCCTGCATCTGCAAGTTTGGTCATTGCACCGTTCACAAGATACAGGTTGCCGCCTTCCTCATCAGGGATAGGGTTCATGTTCTCCATTTCACGGATGTCATTGGCAGAAAACCAGCCGTTCTGTCTTCCGACTGCATAGCCGTTCATCCTCGACTGATAATCCCCACGGAGAAGTCCGTCCACATTCAGCTTAATGAAATACTTTCCCTTTTCTCCCGGCAGAAAGAGCGATCTCTGGAGTGACTGCTCCCACCGGATCACCCAAGGGTCCAGTGTGTATTTCACAAACTCCAAGGACTGCTGCTCTATATTCGAAAAGCTCGACTTATCAAGGTCACCGACCATGTGTGGCGGTATCCTGTAAAGTCTTGCTATTTCATTTATCTGGAATTTCCTTGTTTCAAGGAACTGTGCTTCTTCCGGTGGTATTCCTATCTGCTGGTACTTCATGCCTTCCTCAAGCACTGCAATCTTGTGTGCGTTATTCACACCACGATATACGGAGTTCCAAGATTCCCTGACCTTGGACGGATCCTTCAGCACTCCCGGATGTTCCAGAACACCGCCCGGATTCGCGCCGTTTGCAAAGAAACTCGCACCGTATTCCTCACAGGCAAGCGTCATGCCGACAGCGTTCTTTGCCATTGCAATCGGTGAATAACCGATCAGTCCGTCAAATCCAAGTCCCGGAATGTGAAGTACATCCTCGGCTTTCAGCTTGATGTTGCCGTATTCCTTGAACATGGGATTTTCATCACTGTTTCTGGAATACACATAATAGATATTTCCCCTGTCATCCCTCTGCACTTCCATCTTGTCAGGAAGAAGCGGATACAGGCCAAGCACCCTTCCTGCGCCATCCCTTATGATCTGTGCATAGGCATTTCCCCATATTAAAAGATGACTCATCAGTGTTTCCCTGAACACAAATGAAGTCATCTCCGGGTTTGGCTCATCATGAAGCAGATAATATAAAGGATGGTCATGCACCAGCTTCTTGCCTCCGTCATCCTGATACTCATATACATGAAGCGGTAAGGATGCGATTGCTTCCGCAAGAATCCTGACACAGGCATATACTGCCGTTGTCTGCATTGCCGTTCTTTCATTCACGGGCTTTCCGCTTGTTGTCCGTCCGAACAGGAACGAATATCCAGCATCAGCCGCCTTGTCCACGGGCTTATCCCTCGCCTGTCCGAAACCAAATAAACTTTTTATTCCCATTGCTTCAACCTCCGATTTCTGATATGATTTTTATGACACACGGAGTGATTCAGAATAATTTATTATTGCTGTTTCCTTGCTACACCTCCGTGTGTCTTTTTTATTCTTAAAAGACCAGAATGCCACGGTCATCATACACACTTCCGTCACTGCCCTCATTCCTGATTGCACGGTCAAGTGCCATGACGGTTGCAACGGCCCCGTCAATCTTCTCCGTGGATTTTTCCTTATCCATTTTGATATTACCTGCCGGATCCTGACGGACAAACACATTATCCATCATCCACCGCAGGACCTTATGTCCGCCATGTGCTATCCTCTCTTCCAGTGTCAGCTTCATCAGCTCCTTGGTCGGAGGACTCATATCCTTATACCCCTGTCCAAACGGAACAACGGTAAATCCCATGCCCTCAAGGTTCTGTACCATCTGCACAGCTCCCCACCTGTCAAATGCAATCTCTTTGATATGAAATTTTGTTCCCAGCTCATCAATGAACTGCTCGATAAATCCATAATGGATTACATTGCCCTCTGTGGTCTGAAGACATCCCTCGGCTGCCCATACATCATACGGGACATGATCCCTTCTGACACGCAGCCTCATGTTATCTTCCGGTATCCAGAAATACGGAAGTATCATATATTTTTCCGTATCATTCCTTGGCGGGAACACAAGCACGAATGCCGTGATATCCGTAGAACTTGAAAGGTCGAGTCCGCCATAGCATTCCCGTCCGAGAAGTTCTTCCTCATTTACGGCAAATGCACAGGCATCCCATTTATTCATCTGCATCCATCGTGTGCTCTGCTTGACCCACTGGTTAAGACGGAGCTGACGGAATACATTCTCCTCTGCTGCATTTTCCTTTGCACTGATATAAGCATTCTGTACTTTTTCAATGTCTATCGTATAGCCGAGTGAAGGATTCGCTTTATACCACACATCCTCGCTTGACCAGTCATCATCATCGGAAGCACCATATATCACGGGATAAAATGTCGGGTCGATCTTTCTCCCCTCGATGATATCCAGAGCCTTCTGATGCTGTTCAAAACACACAGAATTTCTGTCTGTTCCGGCTGTCGTGATCAGGAAGAACAACGGCTGTGTTCTTGCATCACCGGAACCCTTGGTCATAACATCAAACAGCTCACGGTTCGGCTGTGCATGCAGCTCATCAAAGATCACCGCATGGACATTCAGACCATGCTTGGTATATGCCTCTGCCGACAGCACCTGATAGAAACTGTTAGTCGGTTTATAAACAAGCCTTTTTACGGACATGACAGGCTTTATCCTCTTTTTCAGTGCCGGACACTGGTCCACCATATCCACCGCAACATCAAATACGATAGAAGCCTGCTGCCTGTCGGAAGCGCATCCGTAGACCTCTGCTCCCCACTCACCGTCACCGCATGTCATATACAGTGCAATGGCTGCTGCCAGTTCGGACTTTCCGTTTTTCTTTGGTATCTCACAGTAACAGGTGTTGTACTGCCTGTATCCGTTTTCTTTTACTGTTCCATAAATCGTACGGATGATCTCATCCTGCCAAGGCAGGAGTTCAAAGGGAACTCCCCTCCACCGTCCTTTGGTGTGTTTCAGGCAGTTGATAAAATTCACTGCATGATCCGCTTTTGCTTTATCAAACATTACTTTGCACCGCCTTTCACAAGCAGGAGCTCCATTTCATCGTTCTGCTTGTCTTCCCCGTTATCCGTTGAAATACGGCTTCTTGCGGACGGTGTAAGACCGAACTGCTCACAGAACTTATTCATGATTTTCAGATAGGTCTGGGCAATGGATACCTGTGGTACCTGCTGCCAGTAACCGCTCGGAGTCTTCACGATTGCCCCGTGCTGTGTGATGAATTCCTCTGCTTCTTTCCATCTTGCATATGCCTGACAGTAACCTGCGAATGCTGCCATGTCTATTTCCGTCAGGATGCCGAGATGCTCCAGTTGTTTCGCCATCCTTTTCCATTCTTTCTTTGCCTCGTCCTCAAGCCATGCCGGACAGCGCGGGGCCTTTTTCTCAGGCTTTGGTTCGCCCGTGTTAAGGCTTCTCTTGCCCGGATTTCCCTCAAGCACCTTTACTGCCGTAGGCTTTGGTTTTCTTCCTCTCTGTGCCACTGTCCTCACCTCCTCGTAAAAATGGGCATAATAAAAGACCTCCGGAGAGGTCCTTTGCTTTGTTATCCGTGTGTTTTTAAAGTGTCATTCTGATTGCTGGGATTCTTGCTTTTTCCCCGGTCATAAAATCTGTGTATCCTGCGTTCACCTCGGTAAGTCCCGCCATCTTTATTCCTTCTTTTTCAAAAGCTGCAAGTGTTTCGATGAGTCCTGAAAAAGTGCTGCTTATCGTAAATTCCTTGATTCCGTTTTCCCTTAAGGTCTCTGTGATCTCTGCAATATCGTGATCCCAGATGGTATCAGCAAAATCGAGGTCTTCGTTTCCTGTGTATTCAAGGTTTCTGTATGCTGCAAACACCGTTGCATTGATTCCGTAATCCTTAAGGCTTCCTCCCTCTTTGATGGCTCTTTCAAAAATTTCAATCTTCTTCATGGTTTTGTTCCTCCGTTTTCTTTGTTTTCCCTTTCGGTAGGTACATATTCGCTCTAAACGCTGATTATATCCAGTCATTTCAGCACCATAATGTACACAAAGATAACGGCAGTACATTGTGACAATGTACATGATAAAAGGCAGGGGATCATGCCCTGCCCTTCCTGTTATTTTACCTTGATGAGTGCCCATGCCATCGCATGCCCGGCATCCTCAAATCCTTCTTTTCTTTCGATCCTTGAAATTCTGCACTCGCATCTTCCAAGTCCAGTTTCTTCCGGGGTCTCGACCAGCTCGTAAACCTCTGCAACGCTTCCCTTAAAGCAATGATCCCATACCGCAACCGTGTAATCCCCGTAATCAAGGACTGCTGAATTCATGCATCCGTAAAGTTCCATTCCTAAATTCTCTGCTGTTGTGATTTTTGTTTCCATCATATATTCCTCCGTTTTCCTTTTTCCCTTTCGGTAGGTACATATTCGCTCTGAATGCAGATATTATCCAGTCATATCTGCCCCGTAATGTACACAAAGATCCGCCGGAGGAATTGTGGATTTTACCGCTGCGACCTGTGAATGGCTTCAAGAATCTGTTCCTGTTCCTCTGCCCCGACACCAATGCTCTCAAGCGCCTCACGTGTCCCACAGTCTGGGCAGATAAGCGTTCTGCCGTCTGCCCTTGAAAGGGCGGGTGTCCTTCCGTAGGATGCCCCGCAGCGGGGGCATATCCGTATGTGCAGTGTTTCACTCTTCATGTCCTGCCACCTCCACTGCTTTTATCTGTGCCTCGGAAAGGTAATGCTCGTCAAACCCAAAGCTGATGTACCCCTGAAGGCATGTGCTGACATACGAAAGGGAAGGTACTCCGATCTTCCGTTCTTCATGCATGATGTACACAAAGCACTTCCTTCTGCGTATCTTCCCCGTGCGGATGCCCCTGATATCAAGTTCTATTTCTTTTTTGTAATAAAACACCGGATATCCTTCGTAACGGTCAAGTGCCACTTCATCCGACTCCGTGACTTCCCATGCCGCCACGGGAACCTCGCTGCCTTCCTTCGGCTCAATGGTAAGATAGGCTCCCGTATGGCTTCCTTTAAAGAGAAGCTCATAATCGTGTATGACTGCAGTACCGATCACCCTTGCGTGAGGGCATCGTATCCGCATCTGTCTGATGTTCAGGTTACTGCCATAAGCAATGTAATATCTTTTCATAATGTTTCCATCCTTTCTGAAGGGAACACCCTTCTACCACCTTAAGACCGCTCATGGCGGTCAGTGTTCCAAGGTGGCAGGAGGCTGTTCTCTTCAAGCAGCCCTTCCGCTTCTGAAAGCAGTGTCTCCTGCAAGTCTCTTTGTAAGGATTTCCCTTGCGGTCTTAAATTCGTCCCCGATGAATCCGAGTCTTAAAAGCCATGTCCGCATTGCGTATTTCGGATTTTCCGTCTGCTGCGGTTTTGGGCTTGCCGTCCTTACTTCCTTTGCCATCTGGCTTAAGGCAAGGCAGAGCTGGATGTAACTCTTAAGCTGTCCCGCATGCAGTCCGTTCAGCTTTCCATCTGCCGGGGCATCAAATTGGAAAAGTCTGAATTCGATGGTCCCCTTTGTAAAGGTTGCATGGTAGTTTAGCATATGGTATCGGCTGTCGTTGTAATGCTGGCTTCTGCCGTAAGTTGCACCGTTTGCCGTGTACCAGATATCTGCGAATGCTGCCATCGTCTTTGGTTTCTTTTTGTTGACTTTCTTTAAGAAGCGGGGATCTACCGTTCTGCAGTAGCGTGTCACCCTTCTTCTGTCGAGGTTTAAAGCGTCTGTAATAAGGCTTTCATGGCTTGCCATGATGTTTGCGAGGTTTCTGAGCGTCTGCGGTGTATGCCCTTTTGCTCCGATGTGGATGTGTAACCCCGCATCCCCTTGTGGCATCGCTTTTGGCTCCCGCATGTCTGAGCTTTCTTATCAGTTCCTGGAGAAGTTCGATATCTTCGTAGTGAAGGATCGGTGTGACCAACTCACATTTTTTATCATCTGGTCCCGCAATGCTGACGTCCTTCTGGAATTTCCATTCCCTTCCGCTTGCATCCCATGCGGACCATGTATAATATCCGTTTCTGGAAGCCGTGTTTTCAAATCTTCCCGTTCCAAAGAATGCGGCTGCAAGCTCTGCTGCCTTATCCCTTCTGATGTTATTCATCTCGACCTCAACTCCGATGGTCTGTTTCTTCATTTCCTCGATCTGCTTTGTAATCCTTTCGTTCATGGCTTGTACCTCCGTATGTTTTTCCCTTTCGGTAGGTACATATTCGCTCTAAAGCACACATATATCCAGTTATATATGCGCCATACACTGCACAAAGATTCTGCTTAAATACACGCTTTGCATTGTGTATTTTATGATTCTGTCTCTTTCAGTTTTTCACCCAGCCTGTCCTTGAATTCCTTCAATTCATCCATATCCATCTTTCCCACCAGTTCATATACGGCAGCCTCTGTTTCATCCTTTGGCATCGGCAGCGGATACGGGTAGCATCCCATAATAAACTCTATGCCGACATTAAATGCATCCGAAATGTCAAGCATTTCAGGAATCCTCAGATTCGCTGTTCCATTCATCAGATTTTTCATTCGTCTTGTGCTGATTCCGCATTTTTCTGCAAAAACCTTTGTATCAAGATCGTGCAGTTCTGCTATGGCCTTAAGCCTTTCTGCAACAACACTGCGATACTCTTCCCTGCTTAATTTCGCTAATTTCTTTCTGTTGTCTTCCAACTCATCACATCCCCTTTTGGTTAATATTCGTCATCCGTGCAGAAGTCCATTCCCATCTGCAGTTTTATGTATATATTAGTATATCGGTCTCTTTCGCTTCCGTCAGAACCCATCATGGCCTGAAGGAAGAACTGCTCCGCAGCTTCCTTCGTTTCCCATGTATCTTCTTTACCGTAACATACGGTCGTTATCTTATTCATTGGTATCCGCCTTTCTCCATTCATCCACTCCGTAGATCATTGCAAGAGAACCGTATCCCTCCCACACCGTGTGGAGCTGTCCCGCATCATCCACGAACTCGACCGTTCCGATGGTTCCTGACGGTATCTTTCTGTATGGGTCATCAAGGCGGATAAGTTCCACCTTGGTTCCCGCAGGATATTCTTTTCTGAGTCTTTCAAGTGTCTGTCTGCTTACTCCGAACATACCGTTGTCCCCCTTTCTGACCTACGGTTGGCTTTCCATTTTTCCGCATCTTCCGGGGTTCTGAATGCCGTGTGTCCTTTGAGTCCCTTGAGAAAGAAATTTCTTACTTCCTTTCCTTCGCTCCCGCCAAATCCTATGGAAACAAGCCATGCCCTCATGTAATATTTTTCATTTTCTTCAATGGTCTGTTTCGGGTTTACACGTTTCTGTTCCGATGCCTTCTTTACCATGGCCGATGCCAGTCTACAGTATTCCATCATGCTGTCCGTATGCGGGAATCCCGTAAAGTCAATGTTTCCATCCTTAAATGTGACTCCCCTGCATCCGCCCTGTCCCGTAATGAACCTTACCGCTTCTTCCGTATTTTCAAAGGCTCTTTCAGCAAGTGCATCCGTCAGCGTATCCGTAATGGAAATGCATTCCCTTCCGGCTGCCCTGTTGATAAGATACTGCTTGGAATGCATCATGTTTATCAGGTTGATGATCCCCTGCGGTGTCATGTCCCCGATCGGTATCTTTATCTCTGCTTCTGTTTCTTCCGTCTGTGGTTCCTGTGTTTCTTCTGCAACATCGTTCTGAAAAAGCACCCTTCTCACCTCATCTTCCATACTGTCATCTTCAAGGATGACCTTTGCGTCCCTGTCCACCGTGATGCTGCCGATGCGGTATGCAAAACTTGGTGGTCCAAGGTACTCTGACCTCTGTCCGAAATGCCCGGCTAAGGCTTTTACCAGTTCTTTTCTATTTTCAGCGTTTGTTATAATTTCCATTCTGCTGATCTCCTTTCCTTTTGGTAGTACCATATATCACTCTGAACGCCCATATAGTCAAGCAGATAATGGTACTTTCCAAAAGAAAATGTAAGGTCAGTTTCTGGACTCCGGCAGGGACATCGCAACTGCATATGCCACGGTTGCCGTCACCGCATTCCCCGCCTGTTTATATAGCTGCGCATCGGAGTTGACAGCCGATGCACGGTCAAACAGCTCATCGGAAAATCCCTGTAACCGGAAGCACTCCCTCGGTGTCAGTCTTCTGATGCGTCCGCCCCTCATGAGCGTACCCATCTGACCGGAACAGTCCAGCGTCTGGGAACATCCCTTACCTACACGGCCCCGTCTGGTCGTACTGTCCGGATACGCAAGATTGATGCCGTCACCTTCACTGGCAACATCGTATCCTGTCTTTGTGGCATTCCTGACTTTCACGGAATCTGCCTTCTTACAGACATACACACCGTGTCTGTCCTGAGAGGTCAGTGTAAACATCGGCTCTCCGTCATCCTTCATGCGTCTTCCGTTCTGCCGTTTCTCCATACGTTCCGGTGTCAGGACCGGATGAACTTCAAGCACTGCTGAGTTCATTGCCGTGTGGTTCGTCATCCCGGCAGTGTACCGTGCCGTCAGGCATCTTGCCGTGTCCGTGATCTTCGGATCATGGTTGCTCTGGTCGATGAAATAAAGTCCAGTCTTTGCACCCACGCCCCCAGCATTGCCGACAAGCGTTGCGGAGATGCCGTCCGTCCCGTAAACACGGTAACCCTGCATACCGCCTATAAGCTGGTTAAGAGCTGCTGCGTTTTCTCCGGTGAGAGGTAATATTTCTCGTCTACCTCTGCTTCTAAGATTTGCGATAATGAACACACGCTCACGGTTCTGTGGCACTCCGAAGTTTTTGGAGTTAAGCACCTGCCACCGACAGTCATACCCTGCTTCGTCCATTTCAGACAGAACTGAGGCAAAATCGAATCCTGCATTGATCGATAACAGGTTCTTAACGTTCTCAACAAGTAAGTATGTGGGTTTAGCACTTTCTTCTTTGCCTTTGAGGAGGTCAATAATGTTGTAATATATTCCACTTCTTTTTCCGACCAGTCCCCGCTGTTTTCCGGCAACGGAGATGTCCTGGCATGGGAATCCGAAGCACCAGATGTCTGCATAGGGGACATCTTCGGATTTAAGTTTTGTGACATCATGAGCTTTCCACTCTCCTTCCGTATCATACATTGCCTCATAGGAGGCTCTTGCAAATTTATCATATTCACAGTATCCGATGCACTTGTGGCCGGCAGTTTCAAGACCAAGCCTGAATCCGCCTATGCCGGAACACAGGTCAAGAAATGTCATCTGCTTCATTATACATCCCTCCCCTGCATAAATCCTGATATGAAATTTTCATATTATCACGGAGCACATATATATCAGCATTCGAACCACACTGTTCAATGTAGCGATTCACGATGACATCCACGAACTTCTCATCCAATTCAATGCCGTAGCAGATACGGTTCGTCTGCTCACAGGCAATCAGTGTGGAACCTGATCCAAGGAACGGGTCAAGCACGATACAGTTGCTCATGCATGAGTTCTGTATCGGATATGCCATAAGTGCCACGGGTTTCATGGTCGGATGATCCCTGCTTGCCTTCGGACGGTCATATTCCCAGATGGTTGTCTGCTTTCTGTCGGAATACCACTGGTGCTTACCGCCCTTCTTCCATCCGAACAGGCACGGTTCATGCTGCCACTGGTACGGACTCCTTCCAAGGACCAGTGCATTCTTTTTCCAGATGCAGCAGCCGGAAAGGTAGAACCCGGCATCCTTGAATGCCTTTCTGAAATTCAGTCCTTCCGTATCCGCATGGAAAACATAAATGGAAGCATCCTGTTCCATCGACTGCTCCATGTTTACAAATGCTGCGAACAGGAATTTATAGAAATCCTCATCCGGCATGTTGTCATTTTTTATCTTTCCGGCTGTCTCCTCAACATTTACATTGTATGGAGGATCCGTCAGCACAAGGTTTGCTTTCCTGCCGTCCATCAGTGTATCGTAAGTCTCCGGCAGAATGGAATCACCGCAGATTACACGGTGCTTTCCGAGCAGCCACACATCACCAGTCTTTGCAACAGTCGGTTTTGCAAGCTCCGCTTCCACATCGAAATCATCTTCCGTGATCTTCTTATCATGCACGGAATTGAAAAGCTGCTCTATCTCCGGCGGTTCAAAACCCGTGACGCCGACATCAAAATCGGAATCCTCAAGGTCCTTGATAAGGTCCGCCAGAAGTTCCTTATTCCATTCACCCGTGATCTTATTAAGGGCAACATTGAGTGCCTTTTCCTTGGTCTTATCGATATCGACCATGATACACTCCACTTCCGTATATCCGAGGTCTGAAAGAACCGTGGCTCTCTGGTGTCCTCCGATAATGGTCATGTCTGAGTTGATGATGATCGGCTCGACATATCCGAACTCTTTAATGGAGTTCTTGATTTTTTCATATTCCTTATCACCCGGCTTCAGCTTCTTTCTTGGATTATAGGAAGCGGGGATAAGGTCTGCTATCTTATAACTCTGAAACTGCATCTTCCTGATCCTCCTCTGCTAAAAATCTGTGCCGGAAGTAACATTCACGGCCACAGTATTTTCTGTTCTTGTTTCCATAGGAAATAAATGGCTTCCCACACTGCTCACATACAAGCGTGTAGGAAGCATTCTCGCTTTTCTTCACTGCTTCGGGGTGTGCTTTCCACCATTCCCTTCTGCATTTTTCACAGCAGAACCGTCTCGGTCTGCCTGTCTTCGGCTGTTCGATTGGATTACCGCAGAAGTGGCATACCTCTTTACCGTCCACCATGAGTTTCATATTTTTTGAAACCACCGTGGCATATCCGGCAAGGTTATGCCGCTTACAGTAATTCCTGACGATGTCACGGGACAGTCCGATTGCCATTCCTATGGCTTTATATCCCATGCCCTGCATACGCATCTCATTGATCTGCTTTGCCTGTGTGTCCGTCATCCTTTCTCACTCTCCTTCCGGCACACGAAAAAAGGCCAGAAAAACAATGTTTTCACACTGTTTTCCAGCCTTAAATATTGCGTTTTTCATAATTTTCCGGCAAAAGAAAATACCCCTTTTTGCCGTGTTTTAAGTACATTCTGCGAAATTTATCCTGTCTGTTTTATATCCCCCCTGTTTAATTCTGCGAAAATTCACGCAAAGGGGGCCATCGGTCTTCAGCGGCTTGCTCCGTAGAGATTTTGATACCCCCACGTTCTGCCGTCAGAACCGATACTCAGGATTGTTATCCTCGTTCCATGTCTTTTTATCATGACACGGTTTGCATAAGCTCTGCCAGTTCTTCTCGTCCCAGAACAGAACGGGATCACCACGGTGTGGCTTCACATGGTCGACCACGGTGGCGGTCACAGCCTTTCCTTCCTTCATGCACTGCACGCACAAAGGATGTGCTTTTAAGTACCTCGCCCTTGCCTTCTGCCACCGCCTGTTGTAACCACGCTTGCTGCTGCTCGCCCTGTCACCACGGTGCAGTGCTTCATGCTCCTCACAGTACAGACCGTCTGTCAGCTTCGGACATCCGGGGTGTCTGCACGGTTTCTTTGGTTTCATCGGCATCTGCCATTCCTCCCTTCTATGTACACGGGCGGTGTGAAAGGATTGGAAAGACACCGCCTCCGAGCATAAAGAAAAGGAGCATTTCTGCTCCCTTCCATTTTTGCCATCTTAATCATAACACCTGTAAAACAAAAAGTCAGTACACCATTAGTACACCTTTAGTACACCCATTCTTTTTTAGTCACTTGGCAGATGCCATCCGTGCTCACTCTTTACAGGAAATCCATATGGTTTGCCGGCCCACTTCTTTTTACCAATAGCATTATCTAGCTTTGGCAGGAGATCCCACATATGACTTCTGGTCTCCAAACTAAGCTCCTGATTCAGATAAGCCTTTTGAACAGAATCCCTTACATCCTCAAGTTCTTTTAAATCAGCTTTTTCAAGCCATTTAGCCGATAGCGGTTTTCCTTTTTCAATTTCATCTTTTAAAGACATCCATAATTTTGTAAGACTGTCTTTATTTTTAAGTCCAAATACCATTGCAATAAGGGCAGCTCCGCTAACTCCAATTAAAGCAAGCTGGCTCTTATGCTCCTTGACCCATTCGATAAATCCCTTTTTATCATCTTCTATTTCTTCCAATTCCTGTTCCTGCTGTTTTGTTTCATCCATAATCCATACTCCTCCTTTTCGCTATTCTTCCACATCAACGCAATTGCCTTTCTTATCAATCCAGAAATAAACTTCTTTCTTAGAAATTGCACGGCTTCCGCATTTTGGACACTGTCCAAGGTCCTTATACTGGTTCAACGTATAAATACTTCCATAAGCAGCATTTGAAAGATTTTTCAGCTTATCGTAATCACCATAATAAAAAACATGCTGGCACGAAGCACATACACACTTTGTCTGTTTCTGCCTTTTGCAGCCTGAATGCTTGGCTGCCTCTTCCATGCCTTCCTTGAAATTCTGCTTTACTCTTCCAACTTCTTTCTTGAAGTCAGCATTGTACTTTTCCACTCTTTCAAGCTGGGCATCTAATCTTGGCTGTGCTTCCGGATGTATTTTAACATATTTTTTCAAAATGCCTGTATTGCTGTTAAATCCGGCACTCATGAAATTTTTGATTCCTAATTCAGCAGCACACTCCCTGCATATATACCTTGGACCGATTTTGGCCGACAGCTCAAAATATTCTTTTTTATTATCCGACTCCCTGCCACAGGTAACACATTCTCTTAACATTGTCCTGCCTCCTCGCTCTGATTCATAACATCATTTTACCATAGTGCAAACAAAAAAGACAGCCGTCTGACTGCCTTAATTGTACTCTGCATATGCACCTATCTGTATCTGAAGTGCCACGGTGATCTGTTCCATGACCATGTCATCCAGCACTTCCCCGATTCTGTCACCAAGCCTTGTCTTGTCAAGCGTTTCCACCTGTTCCGCAAGTGCCATGCTCGGTCTGTTTAACCCGCTGCCTTTTGGAATCTGCACATGGGTCGGAAGATACTTTTTCTTCCACACCCTTGCAGAAAGCGGAACGACCGTAACCACAGGGGAATGCTTATTTGCCTTATTGTTGCTTACCACCAGTGCCGGACGGATACCGCCCTGTTTGCTTCCTGCCTTCTCACCAAAATCCACATAGTAAATATCTCCACGCTTACACATAAAACCTCCTATCCGAGAACAAAGGCTTCCACCTGTCTGTCCCTAAGCTCATACTGTTTATCAAGTTCCTTTAATGCTGCTTTTCTGTACTTCGCTATCATCGTGTGGCTCACATGGTATCTGTCCATCATGATGTCCCATGTCATATCCTCATCCAGAAGATCCGTGATGATGCTTCTATGTTTTTCTTCCAGTCTGCTTACTGCATGCTCGAAAAATTCCAGTTCTTCTTTCAGGAACATATATCTGTGGAAAAGGAATTCATACCACTCGTCATTCTCCCTTTCGATTGCTGTCCTGTACTTGATTGCTATGTTTGCCGTCTTATCGGAAAGAGTGCTGGTCTGCACCCTTTCCCCTTCCGGATGGGAATAGAGCATGGAATCGATCATGTCCTGTTCTCTCACTCCCTGAAACTGACGGAGCTGGAACTCAGTCACGGTCAGTTCCTTTTTCATGTTCTTATATTCCTTCATCATTACTTCTGCCGTCATCCGCCATACCTCCAATCCTTGCCTTTACTGCTTCTATCATTGCATTCTGTGTATTGTCCTTCCTCTCGATTGCACGAAGGATATCCTCATCGACCGTCCCGTCCGTTACCAGATGCTCTATGACAACCGTGTGTTTCTGTCCCTGTCTGTAAAGTCTGGCATTAAGCTGCTGATATAACTCAAGGGACCATGTAAGCGAAAACCATACAATGGTTGAACCGCCCTCCTGAAGATTCAGTCCGTGTCCTGCCGATGCCGGATGGATCAGTGCAATGGGGATTTTTCCGGCATTCCAGTCATCAATGTCTTTCTTTGTATTGATATCCCTTGCGGGAAATCTCTTTAATATCCTCTCCCTGTCATGCTTGAACCAGTACGCAACCAGAAGCGGTTTCCCGTTTGCCGATTCGATAAGGTCTTCCAAAGCATCCAGTTTTCTGTCATGGATATTTCTGACATTGCCGGATTCATCATAGACAGCTCCGTTTGCCATCTGCTGAAGCTTGTTGCTTAAGGCTGCTGCGTTTACCGCATCGATGTCCTGTCCTTCTCCGTATTCAAGGATCATCTCATCTGCCATCCTGTCATAAAGAGCCTGTTCGGATTCCGACATGAAAACGGAAACCCGGTTGCTTATGCATTCCGGCATATCAAGATAGTCCCCGGCTTTCATGGAAATACTGATATCGGAGATCAGTTCATATATTTTTTCTTCTGCCCCTTCCCTCGGCTTATACGAAAAGATGATCTCACGATTCCGTTTATCCGGCACAAAGAACCTGTCACGGTAGCCTCCGATATATCTTCCAAGCCTCTGTCCCATATCAAGGATCCCGATCTCTGCCCATAAGTCCATGAGGTTTCCCGGTGTTCCCGTAAGCCCGACCACACGTTTTGCCATCGGCCTTACTTTTTTCAGGTCTTTGAACCTCTGTGCCTTCGGGGACTTGAAGCTTGACAGTTCATCGATCACGACCATGTCAAAATCAAAAAATATGTTTTTTGTCATCCATGAAACGTTATCCCTTCCGATGATCGTCACATCGGCTCCTGACAGAAGCGCTTCCTTTCTCTGCCCTGCAGTTCCCATTGCCACTGCAAATATCATGCCGTAAAGATGCTCCCACTTTTTTATCTCTGCCGGCCATGTGGTCTCAGCTACACGTTTTGGTGCGATCACCAGCACCCGTCTTACTTCAAAATAATCAAACAGCAATAGCCACAATGCCGTAAGCGTGATGACCGTTTTGCCAAGTCCCATGTCGAGGATCAGGCAGCTTACGGGATGTGTGATTATAAAATCCGTAGCATACTGCTGGTAATCATGTGCCTTGTATTTCATCTAAGATTCCTCCGATCTGATCAATGTTATCAACTACATAAACGGGAAAGCCAAGCCGCTCAATCATCCTCTTTCTTTTCAGCTGAAGCGGTCTCGGCTTCTTTCCCGGTGCTTTCAGTTCCACAAATGCCATTTTTCCGTCCGGCATCAGGACGATGCGGTCAGGCACTCCATTCATACCGGGTGATACAAATTTTAATGCCAAGCCGTTACGCTTTTTTGCTTCTTCCCTTAAATGTCTTTCTACTGTACTTTCTAGCAAAACCTGATACCTCCTTTGCCGATTGCGGTTGCCTTATGCCGTTTACTCCTATACGCGCATATACACATGAATTGCTCTTTCTATCTCTATTTTTAATTCTCAACTGGATTTAATGGGAAACTGGGAAACTACAGACCGCAACCCCTTATTTTCCAAGGTGTCAGCACAGTTTCCAACTACCGTTGCCCATCTGCATTTGGGAAACCTCGGAAACCGCCTAACGGGTTTCCTGTGATTTCTCATCCATTCTCACAAAAGTCTTCTGCACTCCGTAAAGGGGGACTTTGGTCTTTCCGGTAGTGTTGGAATCATACTTCTTCCATCCCCCGATCTTGTTTAAGATGCCTTCGATCTCATAGGAATCCGCCTTCTTTAAGTTCTGGCGTTCCTTACCGAAGCACTCCACCCATATCTCCATGATGCAGACACGCTCACGCACGACCGTTCCCTTTACGCCTACGGTTTCAAACTCACCGCCTCCGAGGAATGCCCTTCTCTGGTAGATATCCATTGATGCCCAGTTATCCGGCAGAAGCCTGTCCAGATAATCCTGCACGATGCCTTCACGGTCATCCGACTCCATTGCCTCCTGCTGCATCTTATAGGCTTCTTCTGCCTCCGCACCTTTTAAGAACAGCTCCTCGCCTTCGTTATACAGATGGATTGCCTCCGCCCAGATCTGGTCGACACAGTCAAGCTGCCACGGATGGTGTTTTCCCGTTCCCGGCACATGCACCGGCCAGAATCTTCTGTTTCCGGTTACGTCACGTAAGAATCCGCCTTCAGAGTTGGTGCTTCCCACAATGATGCATTTTCTTGGGTGGGACTCTACATTGACTCCGTATGCCTGACGGAACTTATCATCCTGACGGGTGACAAAGGACTTCACTACCTCGACCTCTGTCTTGCGGATACCGTTCATCTCACTGATTTCGAGGATCCAGTTGCCGAGCAGCTTCTCGGCAGCAGTCTTATCCCTCATATCCGAAATGGATAAGGAATCCGAAAACCACTGCTTTCCGAGTATGGAAAAGAAGGTTGATTTTCCCATTCCCTGCGGACCGTTTAACACGAGGATGGAGTCAAACTTCACTCCCGGCTTATAGATACGTGCTACCGCAGCCACCAGTGTCTTGCGGATGACCGCCCTTGTGTACGGTGAATCTTCTGCACCAAAGTAGTCGATGAGCAGTGTGTCGATACGCTCCTGTCCGTCCCAGTGAAGCGTTGCGAAATAATCCTTGATTGGATGGTAGAGCCTGTCGGATGACACCACGGCAAGCAGTGCATCCTTAAACTTGGTCGGTGACCAGATTCCATACACCCTCTCGAAATACACCTTTGCATTCGCAAGGTCGGAATCGTTCCATCCGGGTTTTACCTGTTTCCACGGAAGCGGACCGATGACATCAATGGTATCCTTAAACTCGTTGTACACGATGTGCTTGAAATTCTCATCGTTGCGGATGATCAGTGCAATGTTCTGCAGTGTATCCTTGATATTTCCCCTACGGTCAAGTGCCAGCTTGTTCTGCCAGTCCTCGTCCGGCTCGGTGGAAAATTCCTGTACCGCCAGCTCCTGTCTTTCCCTGGCAAGCGTGTTCTTCACTTCTTCATCTGCAGAAGCAAAGTCCTGCATGGCTTTGAAAGATGGGAGTTTTCCCGGCTCTGTCCCCTCGGCTGCCCTTGCATCCTTGTCCCCGAATTTATGAAGCCTTATCACATCAAACGCATTCATCAGCTTTCCGCAGCATGGGTCTGTGGCATGGTGGCTGTATACGAACAGATCATCATAGACCACGACTCCGGCAGCCGAGTCCGCCGGAATATAATCGTATCTTCCGGGGATTGCCCTTGAATGCCTGTATACATCCGGGATGAATTTGTCGATTGCCTGCGTCACCGTGTATGTGCGGTTGAAAGCTCCGATCAGCCCGTCCTTGGAAAGCGGGTCAGCCTGTTTTTTGATATTCCTCTGCACAACGGATGCCTGACGGTTGCTGACCGGCCATGCTGATACATCATGCCAGTCCTTATAACGGGACAGTACTTCATCGGGATCAACTTCGTTTCCTTCGATCTCCTGAAACACATACTCACCGTCACTGGAGGTGCTCGGCCAGTACATGAGTCTTGATGGTTCATAGGTGGAATCATCGAAAAGCTCGATGCCGATATCCGATGCAAGCATACGGCTGACTGCCCCGTACTCATCAGGTGTCACATCCCTTGTCAGGAATATGACGATACGAAGCCTCGGTTTCTCCGGTGTATGCTTATGTGTGGAATACACCACCATCTTCATGTCAAAAAACATTTCCAGTTCATCGATAATGCCCTGTGTTCCGTAATCCATATCAAGCGTGATGGCGGATCTGGAAATCACGCAGTCCTTCTTCCTTCGTCCGCCCTTCAGCTTTCCAAGGACGAATCCTCCGACATCCTTGATATTGTCCTGCTGTCCTTTCGGCATCTTCCTGTACTGCTCCATTGTTTCCGCAGTATATTTTGTCTTGGACAGACGGCTGACAAAATCTTCATATGTCATATCCGTACAGTTAAACTTTTTGTCCATTCTTGAGTTTCCAATCGATACGAACATCCTTCTTTACCTCCTTCTTTTTACGCTTTTCCTGTTTCATGACCCGTCCGATTGCAATACCTGCGGTCGGATCCGGATACCCTTCCCTGTTGCATCCTCCCATAAGTTCCTCCTAATCTTTCTTGTAAAACGGACTTTCAAATCCGGCTGCCTTAAGCGGAAGCCCCTCACACCAGTCAGGGCATACCGCCATGATCCCATTGACTTCTTCCACCGAGGATATTCCCTCCGGCACTTCAAGCACCACTTCATCATGGATGTGGCACACGATATCAAATCCCTTCTTTTCCAGACGGAGCATTGCCTCTGCCAGTACATCCCTGGCGGTTGCCTGGACGATGTTCTCACAGAATTTTGCACCGTAAGATTCAATCCTTGTCCACTTGCGGTTCGTGCCGATTCCTTCATAGCTGACACTTTCCGAGCCGAAGCGGTTCACGGTCATCCTTGGTCTTACATAGGACAGCACCCTTCCGGACGGCAGTGCGATCTTTAACATCCCGGACTGGTAATATACCGTCACCCTTCCGACCGTGGTCATCTTCCGTTCCTTCACGGCAGCCTTTACCGCACCGTCAATCTCATACCAGTAATTTACAATGTGCGGATTTGCCGTCCGCCATGACTGCACCAGACCTTTCAGTTCATCCTCTTCCACAAAGTTCAGTGCTCCCATGCTGATAAGCGCACCTTCCGCACCGCCATACTGACAGGCAAGCGATGCCACCTTTCCCCTTGCACGGTACGGGCTTCCTTTCGTGATCTCCTCTATCGGGATATGGAACATCTTCGATGCCGTCTGCTCATAGATCTTTCCGGCACCACGGAACTCTTCCATGACCCATCCCTCTCCGGCAAGGTAGCCCATGACCCTTGCCTCGATTGCGGAAAAATCGCTGACGATGAATCTGCATCCCGGCTTTGCCACAAATGCAGTACGGATCAGTTCCGAAAGCACATCCGGTATGGAATCATACAAAAGCTCCACAAGGTCATATCTGCCTTCCTTTACGATGGAGCGTGCAAGTTCGAGGTCTTCCATATGGTTCTGGGGAAGGTTATGGATCTGCACCAGTCTGCCGGCCCACCTTCCTGTACGGTTGGCCCCGTAAAACTGCAGTAATCCATGCACCCTTCCGTCCGGACATACCGAACGTTCCATAGCTTCATACTTTTTGACTGACGTTTTTGACAGGGCAAGACGCAGCTTCATCATTTCCGCTACATCACCGTCCGTGTTTTCCACCAGTTCCTCCACGGCTGCCTTTGCAAGGGAATCGATCTCGATGCCTTTTCCTGCAAGCCATCCCTTAAGCTGTGCCACGCTGTTCGGATTCTCAAGTCCTGATATTTCATATGCCTTCTTCGTTGCCGTTTCCTTATACAGAAGGTCACAGGCCACTGCATGTGTGATAAGTTCTGGATCCACCATGATGCCCCTGTCATTTATCCTCTGGTCCATGCAGTACAGTTCCTGCTCCCTGTCCGGTATGGGAAACTTCGAGAGCTTATTCCTGATCTGCTTTTCCACATCCACGTCACGGATACAGTAGGTCTTGAACAGCTCCCACTTCTCCGGCTCATCAGATGGAAGGTTTCTTGTCCTGCCGCCGTTCAACTTTGACGGCTTGCACGGCATACAGAAGAACCGGATCAGTTCCTTGCCTTCCGACATCTTTTTCTTATCAAGGTTCAGTGCTTCTCCCACGCCTTCCAGTGAAAGCGGAAGCGACAGCATGGATGCCTGAACGAGCGTGCATCTCCACCCTTCCGGCTTTAAGGAAAGACCAAAGTAACGGTTGATGCAGTTACGCTCGAATGCTGCATTATAGGCAGTCTTTATCACGGAATCATCCGTAAGCAGCTTCATGATCTCATCCGGCATTTTCTCCCCGAATGCAAGGTCGATGATCTTGGTCGGCTCATCATTCAGACTGTATGCAAATAAAAGGATCTCAAACTGCTCCGATGCAGCATATCTATGTACCCCGCAGTCCGGGAGTGATACATCCGAGTAGGTTTCAATGTCAATTGCAAGTGTGTCCATAAGCCTGTCCCTCCGCTTTCTTCTTTATTCTGTTGATTCCCGTTCTCGCAGCATCCACGTTGCCGGACTTTATCTGTCCCTTGATGGTGCGGAACGTATTATATGGAATATATTTTTTTATGTTGTTTAACTCTTTCATCAGTTGCTTCATGGCATCTCCTTTATGTATCTGGGCGGTGTATGCCACCGCCCTTCCTATGGTTTACTGGTTCACTCCTATGAAAGGAAATCGTCCTCTGCATCCACTGCCTCGAACTCATCCTTGGCATTGGCTCTGGAACCGAGAGGCTCTCCGTCCTTTAACTTCTGGACATTGCCGAGTCCTGCTGCCACACCTTTGTTGCCGTTGCTGTTGTAAGCGTAAAATGTAATGGATACCCTTCCGTAGCAGCCGGAATATACCTCGCTCTGGTCAAGGATCAGCTGTACCTGTCTGTCCACAATCTGAGGAGCCTGTTTTGAATTGGCATTCAGGAACATGCTGTTCTGGTATGCTTCGTCTTCAGGTCTGTCAATGTCACCGTCTCTGAGCGGAAGTTTCAGGTTTGCCGGGATCTTGCCTCCCCACTTGCCCTTTCCTTCATCCTTTGCCACCTCGATTGCCTTCCTGATTTTGGCAATAGTCTCCTTATCGTCTTTATCAATGATGCAGGATACGGAATACTTCGGCTCACTTCCATTGATGGAATCCGGCTCCCACAGGTGTGCGTAGCTCAGTCTGCAAGGTACGATTACTTTAGTTAAGTTTGCTGTTGTCATAGTCTTAGTCCTCCTTAAAATCCGCTTCTGCGGTTGCTGTTTTAACTGCTTCTCTTTTATCTGAATCCGGCACCAGTGTTACTTTGCCGTCAGGCTTGTACACAAACTTGCCAAGGATTTCATTAAATTTCTTTTTGCCCATCAGCCTTTCCATCTCGGTAATGCCGATCAGGCTCTTTTTGAAGATATCCGTGTACCCAGCTTTTACTGCTGCCTCTGCCACATCATCTTCATCCGTGTATCTTCTGTTGCTTCTTCCGAGAACGAGCTTATACCCCGGCCATGCCTTATGATTGACCACCGCCTCGTTCTGTGCATAGGTGTAAACTTCCTCTGCCCACTTCTTCAGTGCATCTGCCTTGGAAAGCACCTCCGCAATCTCTTCATCAGACATAAGGTCCGGTTCCTTAAATTCCATCTGGGCAAGTTTCAAATACTCCTCTGCCCTTGCACGGCATGTAAATCTTGCCTTGCAGAATCTGCAGTGGTCTCCGGCTTTGAAATCGCCCTCTCCGGCAAGTGCCTTTGCAGCTCCCGGCTCAAGCACGTCCTTTCCCCATGCAAGAAGTTCTTCTGCAGATATCTCCCATGTGGAAAAATGCTCGATCCTTGGTTGGACAATCGTAAGTTCCACCGTATCGATCTCATATAAGAAACCGAGCATGTCAAAGACTCCCAGGCCGTAGATCATAAGCTGGACATTTCTTTCCGCATCGACCATCACGCCCTTGCCGAGTTTCAGGTCAATGATGTGGATCTTGTGGGAATCAACAACTACCATGTCTGCCGTTCCAAAGCAGTCCGGGATCCTGTCAGCAAGACTGACCTTAAGCTCCACACCAATGAACGGATCCGGACACTCCTGTCTTGCCTGTTCGATCTGGCTGATGTCATATTCCACATATTCATCCACTGCTTCCAGAAGCTCGTCCGAGTAGTAATCGGATACGGGTCTCTTTGTCCTTTTTTTCAGATACTTATTGATGAGATACTCCGCCATCGCATGTCCGGCAGTCCCTTCTGCTGCGAAGGATGATTCTTCATCTGGGAACTGCTCCTCCAACAGTAACGATGGAGGACATTCCAGATATCTTTTGCCGGCCGATGGTGAGTATCTTGCATGTGCGCCCATCAGAGCACCTGTGCTTTCTCATACAGTTCCGGCAGTTTTTCATCCGGAACATCTGACAGCTTCTGGAATCCGAACTGTTCGATCAGGTTCTTTACCTCTGATGTCTTTCCGGATCTGGATTTTTCTGCAAGGAATGCACGGACCGTCTTTCGGTCAACTGACGGCTCTTCCTTCGGTGTATCTGCCACAGGTGCTTCCTTCTTTTCTGCCTTCTTCACAGTCTTCTCTTCCTTTTTAGTTGTGCCTGTTTCTGCTGCAATCATCTTTCTGATTCCTGCTGCTATCTGTTCGTAGCCCTCGGCTACCAGTAATAACGCTTCACTCATAGCGGTTCTCCTTTCAAATGCGTGCCAGCCTAACATCGCCTGTATACACATCAGCTTTATTGACGCTGGACTTGTACTTTCCCCAGTCCACCAGAATGTGGAACGGGTACTCTTTTACAACGGTTGCTTTTTTCTTCTCTTTTCCACGGGTGACCATAAGACGGTCACCCTGATTCAGTCCGTAACGGACATTCACTCTTCCTGACATGGCAGCTCTCCTATCTCATGAGCTTCAGTCCCTTAATCATGGAACGATACTCATCGCTGGCACGGTCATCAATCGGAAGTGTCTTTGAACAGATCTGTTCAAAATTTCTGTCATAAAGTCTTACAGGCTTCTTCATTTCCTTAGCATGTTCCAGCTCAAATCTCATGCCTTCCGTAATCTCAAAACCGAAAACATAGACCATGTCGCATGTATCCATGAGTTCCAGTCCCATTTCAATTCCTGTCATTCTCTCGTTGGGGTTTTTCTCATCAAGGAAGGTTGGAAAATAGATATGTGGCGCGACTGGAACATTCCCAGCTTTAGCAACGATCTTTGCGTAATATGCTGCCTTCTTTTTGTTTTCCTCGATATTGCCCTGATACGGGCTGCAGATAAAAATTTTCATCATAATAATTCATCCTTTCTCATTCGGCTCTCATGGCCGTGATTTTCTCGTAATATAATGTTGCTGCTTACACAGTCCATAAATTTCATCTTTTCTTTACTGTCGTCCTATGGTAGAATGACTGTAGTAAATGAGTTGTCCATATCAGATACTCTTCTGCCCGATGAGTGATATGAATGACTCGTTTTCCTTTTTATGGACTTTGACATTTTTCTACCTCTGTTTTCTATTGGTAAGTTTTTGTGTTCTTCTTAAACATTTGGTAAGTTCGTGGTTAAAAAAAATAGCATCGAACTCTGCAAAGGATAAGTTTAGCTGTTTTACAAGGATTAACATTTCCTCCGCTTTGAACTTATTCTCCTCACTGCACTCCTTATGACACATCGTTTTTTCCGTGATATTAATGGCTTTTGCGAGTTCTTTCTGCTGAATTCCACGTTCCACACGTTTGGCTTTGAGAAGTCTTACATTCATATTTTTTCACCTGCCTTTCGTTTGCTGATGGTCATATCATATTAAACAAACGGTAAGTTGTCAACGGCAAAATTACCATTATTTTCCCATAATCTTCTGAAATCCTTTATTTTACGGCACTTTTTCCAAGAAAATTTATTTTTGCTATTGACACAAATGGTAAGTTGAATTATACTTTTGGTAAATCAATAACTCAAGTGTCCGTTTTAAGATAAATTTTTTAACTAACACAAAACTACAATTAAATGGATACATGAATTTGTATTATAGCTGTAGTGCTGGACTAGTTGAGCCAAGTCAAAAGAGCAATTCAGTTGGTGCTGAAACTTAACCTGAAGGGCCGGTTAACCACCTGTAATCCTTCCGCAATTATTATCAACAAAAGCTCAGGCGGAGAGAGATTACTAAAGACAAGAGTACCCTTATAAAAAAAACGAAAGTAAGCCGAACACTGCAAAATGCCAAAGACGCAGAGCCAGAGTGCCATGCAGGAGCATATGCAAATCTAATTTAGAAAGAGGTAAACCACTATGAACGAGAATACTTTAGGAGGAAGGATTCTTGAGTTGTTGAAAAAAAATGACATGACTCAACGAGAACTAGCTGAGATCGTCGGAACGACTGAGGTTTCCATGTGCCGCTATATTAAAAACGAACGCACACCTAAAGGTCCTGTTATCGCCAATATAGCAAACGCATTACACACCACTTCCGATTACCTCCTCGGTACAGAAGAAGAAAATGACTTTGAAAGTGAATATTATAAAATTCACAGACTCATTGCCAGAAATGCTTCTCAAATGACTAACACCCAGAAGCGCGAACTAGTGAACGCTCTGTTTGAGTCCGATAGTCAGGAAGGATGATGCTAATTGTATCTGCCGGTTCAACGATACGAGCAGATTAAACACGAAGTCGTTGACATGTATGAAGAATGCGAAATCAGTACATTTCCCATTGACTGTTTCGACATTGCAAGTAAGTTATACTATATCTTAGTACCTTATTCCAAGCTGAATGACCATCAGCTACGGTTGGCAATGGAATATAGTTCAGAAGGCTTTTCTGTATTACGGAAAGTGCCTGAAACAGGAATGTACCGCTACTACATCTTCTACAACGATTACAACAGCTATGAACGTCAGAGATGGACCATCTTCCATGAGATTGGTCATATTTATCTCGGACACCATCTCCCAGATTGTACGCTTACGAGAGATGAACAGGAATCGGAGGCTAACTTCTTTGCCAAATACAGTATTGCCCCACCACCGCTTATCAACACTGCGAAATGTGGTTCACCGTGGGAAATTGCAGCAACGTTTTTTGTTTCCGAACAGGCTTCGGTTTACATCTTCATATACTTTCAGAAATGGCTTAACTACGGTCCGCCAGATTATGAAGAATACGAACTCGAAATGCTATCGCAATTTGGAATTGCGGCTTAAAACTGAATAATACAAGATGCAATATCTTGCATTTGTTACATAAAAAAGTGCAAGGTATTGCCTTTTTGTCCCCTTTTGACCATGTATTTTTATCCAACGGGAGGTGAGTTTACTTATGGAAGTGATAAAGAGAGATGGTACTACGTTAGAATTTGACACCAGAAAAATTACAGAAGCGGTTCTTGCTACTGTCGCTGAAATTATGACAGAAGCTGACGAAGAATTTAATGCATACATCCAAGAGCTCATTCATCGGATCAAGCATTCACTTTCCAATATGCGTGAGTTCATCAGAAGATACCTCATGATGGTTAACAGCAGAAAGGAAACGCTCGACCGCTCAAGAATGCACACACTAATCATTGCTGCTCTTTTGCTTTCATGTGTAAAGCATACCACCACGGCTTTTGTGTTCTGCAGTGCAGTATTTATTGCTATTCTGTTACATAGATGCGGTGGACGGGAATCCGATGATCCGCTTCCTGTTGAATCATATTTTTTATACAGTAACATTTTGTAAATAAATCTATGTTCAACAGGAGGAATAAAATCATGAGACACGACAGCAAAGATTCCCATACTATGCCTGATTCTTTTAATTCTGCAATGCAGTCCTATATGGACTCCGATGAATACGAACAGGAGACTCAGGCTTACAACGAATTATACTTTTCATTTAGAAACAAATTGACATCAGCGGAACGGGCCGAATTCGATCATCTGATGATTGAAAGCTACAAGTCCAGTATGAATCTCGCAAACCGGGCTTATCTGGAAGGACTGGCACGTGGCCGTTCAAAAGAGGCGGTTATTGACAATGACCGAGAGATGTCATGTTAAAAATGAAGCCCAGCTTAATGAATCACTAAGCTGGGCCTGTATTTTGTGTTTATATGATTTTATTCATGATTCAGGAAATATGCTGTGGATGAACTTCTCCAATATGGAGTCAAAAGTTCCTCCCGCTACATCCCCTTTGATGATTTCTTTCCGCTTATCTGCGTAAGTTATTTGAAGTTCATAGTTGCATCCATCGCACACTTGTCCTTCTACCACATTCTTCTCCAACAATGGAGCACCAATAATTTTCTGAAGGCGACATGCTAATTTATAAAACTTTTTGTCGGATACTTTTTCTTCTGTTTTAAATTGATATCTCCGGTCTTGTCCCTGATAAAAATATTCTATACACTTTCCGTCAGGATAGAATTCATATACCCATGTTTTCTGGCTGTCCAATGTACACAGACCATTTTCAACAACCTTATATCGTATCTTGGTAATTTTCGTTGCTGGAAGCAGTTCTTTTGACCAGCGGTATCTGCATTCAAGACAGCCATAATCCTCGTGTGGCATACCGTCTATCATCTCACAGCCTCCGAGGAGAATTTCTCCCCGCTCTGCTGCCTCAAAAGCCTCATACGAAGGATATCCATATAGTATTGGTACTGTTTTTGTTGATCTACACTTTGGACATATAACCATAACTACATCCTTCCCTTAATTGATATTATTCTGCCCTCTCATTTTTGGTCTTGGCATCAATATCAATTTCTCTAAAAATAAATTCGCAAACATCTAATGCATTTATCAACTGAACACAATCTTCTTTTGTTGTTTCCCTGCAGCACCGACCATGCAACAACCATGTTCTATCCAAATAATCAGGTTCTGGCTCAGAATCCTGTTCCATATCCAGTGGAAGATTACCAAAGCAAAACAACCTATTGGTATATTCCTCAAGAGCTGGATAAAAATTAAGAATATCAAATCTTTTTTCTATAAAGCCTGACGCATTTTCATAATCTTTGTTCTTCTGTATCGAATATCCATAACTTGAATATTTATCCTGATATCTAAGTCTCTGATTTTTTGCATTCTTTTTAGGAAATTCCACCAAATTAGAAATCCTTATTTCAAATAAAATTGTAAGATACAGTGCCGCTGTCATATAATCTTTATTATCAAATGCCTTTATACCATTTTGATAATATGTAACATACGGTTTTTCCACATAAATGCTATTCAGGGTATGTTTTATGTGCTTTATTACCCTCTCGTCATCTTCCTCAAAAAATTCCATTATTCTTTCTGGTGACTCATGAAGGTATTTTGACCATTCTGCAAAATCTCTTGGATTTCCATGTTCCGATGGAATCCACCCGTTTCTTCCCAATTCTCGGCTTCTTTCAATTTCGGCAGAAAACTTCTTTTCAAACTCTTCTTCTGAAAGTCCTTCTGACTCCCTTACGATGTTTGCATACTCTCTAAATTCATCTGACATCGAAAATATAAGTGAATTAGTTTTTATTTTCTCCTGAATTGCTGCCCAGTCATACTTGAGTAGTGCTCTATTTCCGGTAAGCTTATTTGCTATTTCATTCCAATTATACTGTGCAATAGGAAATCCGGCTACCTTTTCACATATCTTTTTCATTTTTTCAAATATTTCCGGATCAATTCCATACTTATCCATATAAATTTCTCCTTTGCCTGTGTAAATAAAAGCGTCAGCAATATTCAGGAAAGCGCCACAATATTTATTCAAACCCTATAATTTAAGCTTTGAAATATCTATCTTTTTATCTGACAAATAATGTTCATATAATTCGGTAGCTGGAATCAATCTTATTTGAATATTCTTCAATCCAAGTGATTCTAGCATCTGCATTTTTGCTATGCCCTTTACCACAAAGTCATCACCCTCTGTCGGCATAAGAAAACAATTTCTTACTTCCGTTATATGATGTGCCTCAATAAAATCCTTATATGCAAGCTGATACAGATATTGTTTCGTTACATCTCCAACTCCCGGATTTCCACGAAGTGATTTTCCCTTTTCAAGTTGTAGATTATAATATTTTGCATCAAATATAATAAACCAGTCATTTCCTTTTATACACGGTATGGAAATCAAATCCGGAATTAAAGTGTCTGCTGTTTTCGCTTCCGTATCAACTCCTTGCCATACAGGTTTTTCAATAATCTCTATCAGCTTCTGTCGTCTCTCGTGCTTCCCATTATATGGTTCTGCAAGCGGTACAGTCATATTTAACTGTGCAAGCACTGTATTCAGTTTATTATCAAATACCTCTGCACAAGCCTTCTCCCAGACAGCATGATATGCCGTTGTTCCAAACATACTGATTCCATCGTTTTCTTCCAGCATCTTTCTGTCTTGTGATATGTAAGCATACAGTGTTTTCAAGAGTATCTGCCTGTGCGTATTAAATTGGATATTCAGTTCTTTAATGATTCTTTCGAGGATATAGTCCTTATCACCGAAATCCTCTAAAGTCTCCTCTGACAGTTCTATGCAGTCTATATCAAAAAGTAAATCCAACTGTGCAGTGTGAAGCTGTCTGAAGCATTCTGTAAGCACACACTCATGCAGTCGTTTAAAATAATCCATATCATCTTCTACAGATTTTTCTGTGTAAAGCTCCATATAATACGGCCGGTTATCCTCTATCAGTGCAAAACTCTCATCAATTGTCTTTCCCCAGAGTATCTCGCCTTCTCCGTTTATTTCTATAATATCCTCACTGTTCGTGTAGATGCCATATTCATAATAATCTTTAATCAGAAACAGGATAACAGCAAGAATATTAAAGCTTCTGTTCTCACCATCACCATTAAAAACATTTATAATCTGTTCTTCCGAACGGCTGTATCGTTCCAAAACCTTAACAACCTGCTTCATCTCATTCAGAACATTATCATCCTTCTTAGACAGCAGATATTTCGGATATACCTTTATGACACGGCTTCCACAGGTGATGACTCCAACATATGTAAATACATACAGGCAGTCACCACTTTCAGCCGTTTCATCTGTGATTTCCACATCATCATCTACAAGATCTGACATTTCAAGCTGCTCATCGGTATTCTTTACGCTTTTTAATACACCATAAGCCTTGAGGTTTTTTATGAATTTTTCTACTCCTTCTTCGTCAAAGAAAAACTTATTTTTAAGATCATTTTTCGTATAACGTCTCTGTTCCCTGACATACTGTGAAACAACTTTCATTATGCCTCATTCCTTTGTGTATCATAAAATTTCTGTTTGAAATTTGATCCAAATATTTCCATTCCAATCTTATCAAATGCATCACATACGGATGAATATTTGCTGCTGTCGCACCCATCAAAAAATCTATGTTTGCCCTGTTTTACTGCATCCTCATACAGATACATAATTACCTTGCTCTTAAAAGCATCCACGAATTTTTCTGAATTAACAATCATTCCATTCTCATCAGATTCAATAATTCTCTTGGAGAGGAAAAATGGTCCCATCAGTTTATCTTCATTAATTTTAAACTGCTCAGATGACATTTTATCATTGATAGCCCTACGAAGAATATTCCATTCGACAGGCTCATCACTTCCGGCAAGCATTATTTTTCCTTTGCCGGAGATTTCTTCCTCATTTTCATTTATTCCAAGATACTCAAAATTCCATCTTCTCTTGAATGCAGTATCCATAGGAGATACGCCCTGATCTGCGCTGTTCATTGTAGACCAGATGAACATATTATTTGGAATACGGATTTTCTGATAGTTCTCAGGATCTCCTCCCAGTTTACTAGCCAGATATTTTCTGATATCTTCAGATGCTTGAATTTCATATTCACTTACTCCATCATCATCCCTGTCAAGCAACTGGAAAACATCTCCAAATACTGCTGCAACCTTTGCCCTGTTTATTTCTTCAATAAGCAACAGGTACGGCTGTGGATTTTCTGTTCTTCCGCTTTTAAGCGCATCAACATAAACACGCATGAACGGCCCCGGAACAAAAGCATATCGGATTTTTTCATCTGCACCCATAACAGGCTTATATGTACCAACAAACTGCGAGTATGAATAATCAGGATGGAACGTAACACGCTCATAAGAACCATTTGTGTTCTTCAACAAGTCCTCACAATCCTCTTTAAGTTCATAACTCTTTCCAGTACCCGGAGCACCAAAAACAATACGGTTTCTTTCATATTCTGAATTTATGCTTGTATTAAAAACAATCGGTATATATGGATTCTCCTGACTCATCTCCTGATTTTCTCCTAAATACTGCACATATTTTTTTATTGCTGAACTTATTTTTCTATGACCAGTATTTTCCTTTTTCAATTCCTGTTCATATACTTCTTTTACTTTATTATAGTCAATGCAAGCATATAAAGACCTTTCTTGTCCGGCAAGTTCGACTTTCACAGCTCCAACCGCAGTAACATAGGCATATACCGATCCATCGGAATAGGTCTGTGTCTCATCTGAATCATCATCAGACTTCACCTGCTTTCCTAGCCACTCCTTAAATCGTATCTTATTTTTTTCTTCAGCATCTTCATCAAGTACATTTGTCTTGGCTTTTACATATTGTTCAATAGCATTCTCTTCTGTCTGTCCATAGACAAATGGTATTTCAACCATTTTATTAGTAACGCCAAAAATTTTATTACTGACAGCTTCTCCTGCCAATGATTCCATATCTGTTTTTACATCTGGACTCAGTTCCGCCATAGCCCTCATTAAAGCAATCGCTTGTTTTTCTGACACTGTTGTCAAAGCCTGATTCGGCTCTCCCTTGAGTACTGGTCCGATTGCAATAATGCCATAGGTGTCCCTATATGGAATCAAATCTTCTCTTTTGATAGTTCTATGAAGAAGAACTTTCATATCAATTTTCACTTTAAAATTGTTTTTGTTCTTTTCATCATATCCTTTGTCAAACGGTGTACCTGATACAACACCTATGCCAATTAAACCTGTATCCCATTTAGGACGATCCCCTCCCAATACAATAAATACGGGAGATCCCAATACAAGTGCATCTTGTAAAATATTTATTCCATCAAATACAATACCGCTTTCTTTAGCCAAAATCTTTGGTACAGTTTCCGCATCTCTCGTTTTTATACTAAAATAACATTTTTCCACATAATCACTTCCTTAGCTTTCTATTTGTTATTATCTGTTTCCTGTATAGCCTCATTTATTTTTTCAGCAATTCTATTAATAACCGGAACTACAACACTATTACCCGCTTGCTTATACAACCGTGTATTGCTTTGTTCTGGCAATTTAAATTTCTTTGGATAGCCCTGAACATTAAAGCATTCTCTCGGAGTCAATTTTCTTATTCTTCCATCATTAGATAATATTAATGGGACGTTATGTCCTCCTGTTCCCATATTGGCAGTCAAGGTAGGAACAAGATTGCTCTTATTTTCACGTACATATACTCTTCTCCATTGATAAATGGTATCTTTATTTTTCATATCCGTCTTCAGCAGATCATAAAATTTACAATTTTTATCAGAGTAATAGTATTTTTCATCCTGTACTGCATCAAAATCTATAACGTCTCGAATTGTCTTTTTTAACGGTATTGATAATGGCATGCTAAAATTAGCATAATCTTCTTTATCCCTAAAAGCGACAATATATATTCTTTCTCTGTTCTGCGGTACATTTCCATACTCACATGCATTCATTACCTGCGAAATGTATTTATATCCTAATTTATCTAACTCAGAACATATTACCCTAAAAGTGTTTCCGTTATCATGTCCTACTAAATTTTTAACATTTTCAAAAAAAGCAACTCTTGGTTTCTTCACTTTCATAATACGGATAAGTTCAAAGAAAAGTGCTCCCCGTCCTTTTTCATCATCAAATCCTTGTCTATATCCTGCAATTGAAAATGCCTGACATGGAAAACCAGCTAATAAAATATCAAAATCAGGTATTTCATCAGCTGGTACATTATGAATATCTCTTCTATCCACCTTTATTTTATAATTGCATTCAAAAGTATCTGCAGCATATTCGTCAAATTCATCCGCATAGATTGTCTCAAATCCAGCTTGTTTAAAGCCTAAATCAATTCCACCGACTCCGGCAAAAAAAGATGCACATTTAAGCATTGTGATGTCTCCTTTGTGTTTGTATTTCGATGTTGATTATACCAAAAAAAGCGGCGCGCCGCAATCTTTATTTTTCGGCTCACCGCTCTTTATTTTCAGATATCTGCGATTATTGTATGGTAAAGCACATCATACAGATTTTTCAGCTTCTCATTTCATACAACCGTTCTATCTCATTCCAGTTTTCTAAATATTGTTCGAGTTGCTTCACATTCACAGACTTTATTGCATCATCATCCCATCGATCAATATCCACCATCGGAATAATATAACATAAGCCTACTTGTTTATCCACAGCTACATATATATCACAATCAGCAGATGTTATCCTTTTACCAATATTTCTATCATTATGAGTATCTATACCTCTTCCGCCTCTATCACGATCCTTAAAGCTAACTGTGCTTCCACTGATACCTTTTACCTGTACTTTAAAAATCATTCCCTTATAATCAATAACTGCATCATATCTACTAGACCTTACATCTACATTCGAGCAGTTATATCCTGCCAGAATAGCTCTCGACACAAACAAAAATTGTGCTGAATCTCCTGCATTAGCAGTCATTACTCCCGAATTTATGTTGTTCAGATTTACCTGAAACCCGTTTTTAGTAATCATATATGTAGACTTCCGAACAACTTCAGATAAATCTTTCTTTAAAAATCGCTTTTTTTCATCGGATAATGTACTATTATCCAGTATGCCCGATGTAACTCCATTACACATTGCATCACCATAATCGCTTTGAAGTTCCTCAAAAACTAATGATACAAAAATATTTTCAATATCTTTCTTATAAAAAACAAACTCATTAGCCACATCTACAATCTTGTTTTTTTGAAATCCATATCCCGCAAATTTGGCAAGCATAGAATTCTTTACTGCTGGAAGTTCCTCTGCTAATTTGTTTTTCAAATAATCTTTGATGTCAATATCATCATAAACAGCCTGCGTGGCATTAGTTTTTTTGAAATCCGATATTTTAGTATTTATTGCTTCAATATTATCACTTACATATAACCCTAAATTATCTTTATGCGCATAATCTATAGCCATAATATTTCCTCCAATTCTTAATTATAAAGCACAGGCGCCCATGTTTTACACATAGACGCCCAATAAAACATATTCACTTTTAAATTATATCAAGTATGTATCTGTTTTACAATAGCCCTGTCAATCGAAATCAGATTCCATCTTTATATCAAATATAGCCTCCTCTATAACTTTTACGCACTCATCCGTATTCTTTTTTATCTCCTTTCCCCAAAATCTAATTACCGTCCAGCCCAAAAACAACAACTCCTTATTCACTTCTTCATCGCGCTCACGGTTTCTTGATATCTTGGGGACCCAGTATTCTGCATTATTTCCCGCTTCCAGTCTAGGTTTCAGTACCTCCCAGTCTTTTCCATGAAAAAATTCGCTATCACAAAATACTGCAATTTTGTATTTTGTAATGGCAATATCTGGTTTTCCCGGCAACTTATTATAATTTTTTCTATACCGAATACCTTTATTCCACAATGCTTTGCATAGGCATACCTCAATAGATGTATTTTTCCCTTTTATATTTACCATATTCTTATGCCTTTGTTCTTTGGTCAAATTATCCATATTTACCACTCTTGCTATTACTTTATTTAATTATATAAATTTTTATAAAATTTCCCTTATATCTTTCAATTCTGTCCGGCTATCCAAAACATAATTATCTCTTTGAAGTCTTGCTGTTTTTGATCCTTCATAAATCATTTCAACAGTTTTACCTTTACAAACAGCACTTAAATTAGCATAATTACATTTCATATTTTTAGGAGCGAAATGTTTTTTTTCTCCAAAATTCTTCATGTGATATTCCACCAAGAATTTCTGCTTTAATGCTACGTCCTCCCCTTGAGTCTCTAAATTCTTCGACATTTTTATAATTCATATCCATACAATCAATTTCTGGTTCAATTGTCACTCTTACGAGCACATAAGCATCTACTCTAACCGGCATGCCATCATTATTTCTATATGCATAACTACCATCAGGATCATATCTTTTAGTTTCAATCAGCAAAAAACGCGAATTACCTTTGACGGATTTTACATTTATATATTTTCCATTAACAATAAGATCTGTAATATCCCATTGTCCAAGAGGTGTAACGGAAAAATCTATATTGCTTTCAATATTTGCATTGGGAATGTTCTTCATAATATAATTTCTAAGAGCTATCTCACCCAGTTTTCCTCTTAAATCATCTCTGAATATTTCCCAATCATCTCTATCCATTATCATGCTTCTGTTGTGCTTTCCTCTCATCTGGCGTGCAAACTGATAGCATTCCCATACTTCATTTTTTGTAAATGTCATAATATATCTTCCTCCACAAAAAGGTATCCGCCACTACAGATACCTCTCAATTATGTATCGCTTTCCTCATGTATATATTATCATTGAAACAAACATTTTACAATTTATATGCTTTTCTTTCTCTTTATAATCTTATTTGAGCCACTTTATCACACTTACGCAATCCATATTTCATTTGCTTTTGTTATGATCAATCGACCATCTTCACACTTCACCTCAATCTGCTCTCCAATATCAAATCCCAGCTCTGAAAGCCATTTTCCTTTCAGAACAATGCTTGGTGTTCGTTTGTACTGATATCCACTTGCCTCGTAAACTTTCATTTCTCTATATTTTTTATATGCCATATTCTTCTTCTCCTTTTGCTATTTTTTAGACTTCTGCCATAAGATTAAACTTACGCTGAATTATTACTTCTTTTGCCAATTTATACATTTTGTGAGATACCCCCTTGAACAAGGGAAACGACAACAGGGAATAATTTCCTCGTCTAAGCACAGTTTTAGAATGTAAATTATAGCGATATGTAGTGACACAAATGCCCAGTTTATGCGGGTTTCAGGCATTAGGGGGATACCCAACTTTAGAGTCTTAACACCATACATTAGTAGAGAATGCCAAAAACCTATACCCACCCTATTGCTAAAATAATAAAATTATTATTTTAAACAAATTCAAAGGCGGCAATCATAATGACTGCCACCTTTGAATTTACGCACTTTTCCTAACACTTCCTACATTATGTCTATCCATGCGCCAATATTATTTTCATATAGAATAGACTTTTCACATTTATTTTCATTTTTCTGCTTTCGCTAAACAATAACCTTACGCTAAAAGATAATTTTTAACTATCAAACCTTTATCCCCCTAGGTAAATCAATTTCCTAATAGCCACTCTTAGGAAGCAGAAATACACATCTATTTTTCTCCCAAAATCGCAGAAACCTTTGATTTATTGGGATTTTCTTGACAGAAGGCAGACTGTTTCCACATGCACCGTTCCCGGGAACATATCTACATTGCTAACCCTCTCCACATGGTACCCAAATGTCTCAAATGTAGCAAGATCCTGTGACAGGCTCGTCGGTTTACATGAAATATAAACTATATTCTCCACCCCATAATCAATTATCTTTCTGATTGCCTTAGGGTGTATTCCCTCTCTCGGTGGGTCAAGTATTATATAATCAGGTTTCTCGTCTATCTCATCTATCACCTTAAGCACATCACCTGCTATAAATTCACAGTTATCAAGACCGTTTATCGCTGCATTTTCTTTTGCAGCCTCAACTGCTTCTTCCACAATCTCAACACCTATAACTTTCTTTGCAACAGGTGCTATTATCTGTGCTATCGTTCCAGTTCCGCTGTAAAGGTCAAAAACAACTTTATCCTTAAATCCTGCATTTGTCTCTGCCTCAGGACTTTTTGTCTTTTTAGAGTATATGTCAGCTAAATCAACATTTTCGGCATCCTTTTCAGAATATCCATCTACAATATCTGAACTGTCAGCAGTCTTTTCTAAACATACACCATCAATCCTTGAATTTTCAGCATCCCTTCCAACGCCAACACTATTTTTACCGACTCCTGCCATTTCTCCTCCTAGCACATAGTCCCTTGCCCTTGTGTAAAGCACCTCAGCTCCTTTTGTGTTTGTCTGGAAAAATGAAAACGGTGATATTTTAAACTGAAGTCCTAATATCTTTTCGGTAAACCAGTCTTTTCCGCTAATGATGTGCATTTTGTCACTTTTTACCACATCCCCCAGTCCATCGTTTATGATATGGATAAATCCTGTTAATTTCCCGTTATACTCAAGTCCATTTAATTTTTCTGATACTTCACTGACATACTCCGATATATCCTGCTGTGATGATGTGACGAGTGCAACAAGGAGTTCCCCTGTTGATACCGCTCTTCTTACAAGAAGATGCCTGAGAACACCCTGATGAGTATTTTTATTGTAATGTGGTACTTGTTTTTCCCTGAAGTATTCTACTATGCAGTCTATTACTTTTGAGTAATCATCATCCACTATCTGACAGCCTGAGGCATTGACTATATCATGAACACTGCCTTTTTTATGAAGACCAAGTGTAAGTGGTCCTCCTTTGTATTCATCACCGAATGAAAATTCCATCTTGTTTCTGTAGCCTTTGATTTCAGGACTTGGCAGTATTCCGTCATATATATAATCTTTTTTTATCCCCAAAGATGAGTCGAGTGTCTTATATACATTATCTATTATCTCAAGCACCTGATTTCTCTTAAGTTCAAGCTGTTTTTCATATGGTAACGTCTGATAACTGCATCCACCGCATTTTCCAAACCGGCTGCACATTGGTTCTGCTGTCTCAAGCGGCGATTTTTCTGTTACTTCCAAAAGTATGCCCTGACTTTTATCTTTTCTGACTTTTTTTGCCCTGAATTTTATTTTTTGTCCCGGCAATGCCCCTTTTACAATTGTCAGAGTTTTTTGTTCATTTCCGTTTTCGTCTTTCTCTATCACCTCAACATATGCCTTGTTTGGAAATTCAACTTTCTTTACAATGCCTTCATATATGTTTCCTTTTTTCATGTAAATATGTCCGCCTTTCTTAGTCCTAATTACATTTTGTCATCTCATGCACAAAAGAATACACTTTTTCTGACCACTGCCATACATCCAACTTATCATGACTTAAACAACATACTCTGTCTACCAGACATTCCGGCATAACTTTCATTATTTGTTCTTTGTATTCAAATGGAACGACAATCATATACACATAATCAGCCAGCTTAACCTCATCTTTTACCTTAATTGGTAAAAAACCATCGTGTATAGCCTGCGGATGCTTATCTAAATCATCATACTTAAAATAAAAACGTACTCCCGGTGTAAAGCCTGCACTCATCTCATCCGATGACGGGCTTCTACCCAGTTTTCTCTCCATTACCAATCTGTCCCCAGCCTGACAGTTTCCCCACGAAAACATTACATAATGAAAAAAATCTGTGGGATCATTTGCTGCATTTCTGTCTTCTTTCTGTAAAACAGTATCCGGAAGTTTCCTTGCATTTACAGCCGATAATAAAGAACCACACTTCAAAATGGAAATTGCATTTTCTAAAGGTGCCGTATGACACACCAAATCTGTCATACAACCTCCCCTTGTTTTACACGCCGTACATTCTCTTATAATTTCAGGTCTGCGTACATTCTTATATTTATCCGGATTTAACATTTCTTTCTGAACATACTGTAAAATATCGTCCCTGTCAGCTTCTATTTCACATTGTCTTCCATTAATTTCCTCATAATTCACAAAGTCAATAATGTCTTTCATTTCATTAGCACCTACATTAGGATAATCCGACAAAACTTTGTACAAAACACCATCCCATAATTCTGTGAACTCATGATTTCCTATATTTATCTTCATATTGTTATCACCTGCCTCGCAATATGCTCTACTTTAGTACATAATACACAGCTGCCTGTCTGTCCCATGCTAACACCACATACTGCACACTTTATATGTTTTTGCTGGCACTTTATATCATTTAATCCCTTAATCGTAATCAACACCTGCCAATTCCACACAAAAACTAATCGTAATGATTTCTGAGTCAGATAATTTTGCGTCCAGGATATGCCTTCGTTTGGTAACCTCATGAGGAGCAAACTGATGATACAAATCGTCAACAATATAATATAAGTGTTTAAAATACAGTCTTCATAAATTGCAATAACAGTGGCATTATTTTTACTTCGTTCTCACATTTCCAAGTATTGTTAGCTGTTTTGCACACTCACTTATACAGGCAAGTGCATTCCGCACACCCGGATCATTTAGGTTTCCCTCAATGTCTACAAAGAACTGGTACTCCCAATTTCTGTTTTCTATCGGTCTTGACTCTATCTTTGTAAGATTTAAGTCATTGTAATAGAAGTTTGAGAGCATATTGTAAAGTGCTCCTGCCTGGTGCTTTATCTCAAATGAAAGACTTATTTTATTTGCATTTGAAAGGAATACTTTCTGATTTGTGACTATGATAAATCTCGTATAGTTGCTGTTTTCAAAGTTGATACTCTCTTTTAATACATCAAGTCCAAAAATTTTTGCCGCTCTTGTGCTCGCTATCGCACCCTGAGATATATCGTCTTCCTCGGCTACTTTTTTCGCCGCACTTGATGTGCTCATGTATGATTCACTTTCCATTCCCTGTTCTGTTATAAATTTTGAACATTGCATTATTCCCTGCGGATGTGAATACACCTTTTTTATATCTGATATTTTTGCTCCCGGCTTACCTAAAAGTGCCTGCTCAACTTTTACAACATGCTCAGCAACTATTGTTATATCATAATCGAGAAGCAGATCATATGTGTCGTTTATTCCACCTGTTGAAGTGTTTTCAATAGGTATAACTCCGTATTTTGCCTCGCCGTTTGCCACTGTCTCAAGTACTTCCTTAAAAGAAAGCCTGTTCATGGAGGTTATATCTGTCCCAAATACTTCCTCCATTGCCTGCTCAGTATATGCTCCATGTTCTCCGAAGCATACGATTCTTGTATCTTTGTCAACATCGAGCTTGTCCACCTGCTTAAATGGCAACAGCTCATTTGTCTCACTTCCAAGAACTTTATACTGATACTTTCTGCTTATTGACATTATCTGTCTAAAGAGATCTTCTATTCCTGTCTTATTAAATTCATCAGTTGTAAGTTCTCTGAGAGTCTTTATCTTTTCTTCTTCTCTTACGGGGTCAAAGACTTTTTTTCCCGTACTTCTTTTATACGCTGCAACATCCGTTGCAACTTTCATTCTTTCTTCAAAGAGCTTTGCTATCTCCTTATCAATATTATCAATCTTTTTTCTGCTTTCTTTTAAGTCAACAACCATAAATCTATTTTCCCTTCAGTTCTTTATCTCTAATTTTTAAGGAATGCCTCATAGCATTTCTTTGCTTCGTAAACATCTGCTTTACTTGCTATCTCCCACGGTGCATGCATATTTAATATAGCTACACCACAGTCGATTACTTCCATTCCGTAAAGTGACATGATATAAGCGATTGTTCCGCCGCCACCTACATCTACTTTTCCAAGTTCTGCCATCTGATAATGCACATTGTTGTCATCCATTATCTTTCTGAGTTTTGCTATATATTCTGCGTTTGCATCATTTGAACCTGATTTTCCGCGGCTTCCCGTAAATTTGCTGAATACAACTCCGCGTCCGCAGAATGATGCGTTTTTCTTTTCAAAGGCATCTGCAAAAAGCGGATCATAGCCTGCATTTACATCTGATGAAAGCATCTTGCTGTTTGCAAGGCATCTTCTAAGTTTAAGGTCATTATAATCACCCTCAAGACTTATAAGTTCTGCCACGACATTTTCAAAGAATTTCGACTGCATTCCTGTTGCACCGACACTTCCGATTTCTTCCTTGTCTACTAAAAGACAGCAGGCTGTTTTTTCAAGCTCGGCATCAGTTCCAAGCATTGCAGCAAGCGAGGTGTAAGCACATACTCTGTCATCCTGTCCGTAAGACATTATCATACTTCTGTCAAAGCCGAGTTCTCTTGCCTTTCCTGCCGGTACGACCTCAAGCTCTGATGACATAAAGTCCTCTTCTTCCATTCCGTATTTTTCTTTTAATATTGCAAGTACACCCTTTGATACAGCTTCTTTTTCCTCATCATTAAGTGGTATGCTTCCGACTAAAACATCAAGTTTTTCGCCCTCGATAACTTTTGAAGCTTTCTTTTCCATCTGATTTGCAGCAAGATGTATAAGAAGGTCGCTCACGCAAAATACAGGATCGTTATCGTTCTCTCCTATATTTACCTCGACAACACTTCCATCTTTCTTTGCGATAACACCGTGGATTGCAAGAGGAATTGTTACCCACTGGTATTTCTTGATACCGCCGTAATAATGTGTATCAAGATATGCAAGGTCACTGTCCTCATACAAAGGATTCTGCTTTATATCCATTCTAGGTGAATCGATATGTGCCCCTAATATATTCATTCCACTATCAAGCGGCTCTTTTCCTATCTGGAACATTGCAACCGTCTTATTCATGCACACTGAGTATATTTTATCGCCACATTTAAGTTTTTCACCAGATTTAAGGTAAACATCAAGATTTCTGTAGCCTGCACTCTCAGCCTGTGCGATTATCTGTTTTACACATTCTCTCTCTGTCTTTCCTGCCGACAGAAATTCTCTATATTCTTTACAAAGTATTTCTAACTCTTTTTTGTTGTTTTCATCATATGATTTCCAAGCATTTTTTCTTTCCATAATAAAATAACCTCCATTTCACACTCCCTATATTTTATATCCTGAACACCAATAATGCAAGTATTACTGCAATAAATCCCTGCCTTATCTTTGCAATCATATACTTTTTTATTGATAAGTCTGTTCCTGACAGTACACTATATGTCTGTGCAACACTTGAAATTCCGCCAAAGGCACACAGCCAGACCGTAACAATAGTTTTCGCATCTGTCATAATCACTCTTATACCGGACAGCCATTCATTCCCTGCGAGCTGCATCGCACCTGTACTGACCTCTGTTATCCCTGCGGCAATGCACCCTGCCACATCGTATTTTTCAGGAATTATATATTCTATTATACTCGTTATTATTGAAAATAATATTATGTAACCGCCTATTTTTAATATTGTTTCACACGAATCCGCAATACTCTCATCAACGGCATCCATCACCGGATAATTTTTTTCAGTCTTAACATTTTCTCTGCTTCTCTCATCTTTCCTATTGCTCAATTTTTTACCGTCATTAAGATTTTTTTCAAACTTAACACTTTCTCCTATTCTCTCCGCTTTCTTGTAACTTAATTTCTTCCAGACATTAAAACTTTTTCCATCACTTCCATTTTTATATACATTCACAATCATTTTTTTATCCCGGCTACCCTGAGAAGATTTTTCTCTCACCGTCAATTTTTTTCTCACTATCCATGCATTTATCACCGCTGAACCTGCGACAACGACAAATATCAAAAACGGATTTTTTACATCAAGGCATTTTACCCCGATAAATTCAATAAGAAACATAGGGCTTAAATTATTGCAAAACATCATAAGATACTGGGCTTCTTCCCTCTTTATCTCTCCGTCCTTATACAACTGTGCAGCCGTTTTTGCCCCGATAGGACATCCGGCAAGAAACCCTATAAGTATTGGATAACTTCCGCCATCACTTACCCCAAACACTAACCCAAAAAGTGGTCTTAAAAAACTGTTTATGTATTTTGTGGTTTTTAATTTCACCAATATTCCGGACAAAATCATAAAAGGAAGCAATGACGGGACTATTGCCATAAACCATAACAGCAGCCCGTCTTTTGCTCCCTCACTCACAACTGACGGCATTATCGTAAATAAGATTATCATACCGACAGTCATCACTATAAATAATTTTCTTTTCATGATACACCTCTTTAAAATGATATGTCTGCACTATAAATCCATACATTTGTACCAATACCACACTATTACAATTTCAGTCTATAAGTCTGTGCACTACATACTATTGTCTGCAAAGCCTTAGACTTTATGCTAAACATATCTTTAAAAAGCTTTTTGTATCATGTTTATGTTATCATTTGTTTTTTATAACTATTTCATGCTGTGGTGCATCCTCCTGTTTAAATCCAACGAGATTGTCAATATACTTTTTCAATGTATCATCATATGTTATAGCATAATGACTTATAAGATTGATGCCGACAAAATTTATATTTTTGTCTTTAATACTTCCCATAAAATCAATATTCTGACCGTTTTCTTTAAAATATCCATCAACATTTTTAAGACCATTTATATACACACCCTGCCACTGTGCATACTCTTCATCAAACAGCTCTGTTAATATCTCCTTTTTGTCAATTATCAATGTAGGATAACCGTTTTCAAAATTTATGCTGTTGCAGCTAACCCCAAGAAGTGCTTTATTTCTTGTCTTTAGGTCATAAGGAATATTGTCTGCATTTATCACCACTTTTGTTCCGCTCTTTGCAACATCTTTTATTATATTTTCCGCATCATCCCTATCATCATATGTAAATCCGCTAAGATAAACAGTCTCATATTTTGACAATTCCGATGCCGAATATTTTTCTATATTTGTCTCATCACTTTCATAAATCTGAGGATATATCATCGCCAACTGATGTACCTTATCACCTATTCCTATCGCTTTGTAACTGTTTTCTACTTTAAAATTGCTATTATCACATTTGTCATGGTGAAAAAGTATATAATACTTATTTGATGATATAAGCCTGTAATTTTCTTTTTTTGCGGCATCCTCAACCATATATATGTCAGCATCTTTGTTTCTCATTTTAGACTTTTCTAAAACTATGGTATCATAGCCTGCCGAAATACACCTGTCAAAAACATAAAGGTATTCTCCAAGATCCATTGCCTCCGCAATTTTATCCGTAATCTTATCTTCATTAAGTTTTCCCGCAAGAATCATCTTATTTTTTGTTACTCTCTGTGCTTCCTTCAAAATACTGTCAGATACATCATTCTCTTCTGAAAATGTCACAAAATTATCTCGTTTCTGATATGTCAGATATGCCGAGGGAATCATATCCATACAAAGCAATATACATAATGCAATATGTATCTTAAGTTTTAATGTTTCCCACATGACAAATGCCACAAATATGCTGGTATATGACATAATAGCCAGAACATATAATCTGTCACTTCTAAAACCTGTTTTCTTTACAAACCATCCTGCAATCGGATTTACCGTAAATACCATAAGAAATATGCCATACAAAAACATTATATTCGTTTTTCGGTGACTGCATATAAATCCAAATACAGCACATAACAAAATAACTATTCCAAAATAATATATAGACTCATCATGTCTAAGATTATACACAGGATTTAACACATCTTTAAATGAAAAAATAATCGTATCTTCCGAGATACAAAAATTTTCACGATAAAATCCCTTTCCTGCTAATGACTGATATATTGTTACGATATTTGGCAAAAGAACTGCTGCTGCAGGTGCTATAATACCATGTTTTTCTTCATTTACTATTTTCCATAATAAAAGCAGTATCACCATGCAGCCTGAAATCACTGCCGCAGTATATGCATCAAGCTGCCTGAGTATCAGCAAAGCAACCGCGGTAATGACCGGCATAATTTTCTGCTTTGTTTTTATATAATCAAAACTTGTATAAACTGCCACCGGCACAATTACCGTGCTGAGCAGTGCACTTATATTTTCGGTTACAACAACATTATAAAAATTGTATGGTATAAACATCCATATCAATCCCGTAAATATACCTGCAAAATATCTCTTTGTTCTGCAACCTATTAATACCCAGCACAATAAAGCGGCTAAACCTATAATTAAAACCATCTTTTCCCCATTTCCATGTCTATTATTGATACAAATATCTGTTCATAAGCATTATATCACTCAAGTATATTGTCAATTATATTTTCCATAACCTCATCCACCTGTTTTTCCGTCAATTTAGACATATTTTCTTTAAAATCAAGACCATCCCTAAGATCGATAATATAACTTCTTGTCGGAGTTTCACTACTCTCCATAAAAGCAAGTTCTCCTCCAAGCTTCGTTATTATGCTCCTTATCTCATCACAAAAATAATCTGATATATTTTCCAATGTTGGAACCATTGTGTCAAATGGAGGTATCTCATTCATAACTCTCCCCTGAAATTTTTCAAGATACTCTTCTATTGCTTTCTCAAATTTGTTAAAAAGAACAAATTCTCCCTCACTCTTCATTATATAAAACACAAATTCCCATGTATGAGGATGTGTCTGACCGTTTTTTCCGTTTATTATAATATAATGATTCGCATTAAGATAAAATTTAAATTTGTATTCTCTGTAAAGTCTAGTTGCCATATTTCTCCTCCTGACATTTTCAGATGCTGTTATGTCAGCCAATCTGCTCTATTATCTTATTAAGATAATCATTGCAATACTCTTTTAACTTTTTATCGGATTTTCTCCATTCACATGGTGTCAGGCACTTATCATTTACTCCGATTATCATCTGCATGATATTTTTCACCTCATTTGCGGAATGTCCTATAAACACAAGCATAACCGCATTTTTTTCTTTGACACTGTCTATTTCAAATTTAAGCGTCTTTTTGTCAAGCATCCACTGGGATTTTTTTAAAAAAATGTCATATGCACCTGCATCACTAAAAACAACTGTTTCAAATCTCACTGATGTTATATTTTTATTTTCTAATTTTTCCATAAAACGATCTATTATTTTTTCTTTAAATACAGTGTTTTTCACATCATATTCACTCAACATACTAAGTTCACTCTCAATCTTCTCAATGCTCAGATTTTTATTTTGAATCTGTTCATTAAGTTTGTCAATCTGAGACTGTTTTTTATCTATATTGCCCGCCATAATCATCGACACTACTAAAAGCATTAAAACAAGAAGCACAACTCCTATTAGAATTATTATCTGTGCCTGCATAAACTCATTGTTATTGATAATATATTTTTCATTCGTAAGCAGACATATTTTATATTCATCTCCATTTACTTCAAAAAATACACCCGATGCAATATATTTTTTACCTGACTGACTTATAAATCTATGCTTCACTTTATTCTTTTCAAGACTATTCAAAAAACTCCGTCCGCTTTCAGATACATAATACGATGCTGTTGAAAGTCCTCTGTATCTGTCACTCTCTGTTACATCCTTTACAAATAATAAAGAGTCTTCCTTTGACAAAGTCCAATACTCTTTTTCAGAGCCATCAATCGACCCAAGTATATCTCTTATCATTTCCTGTCCTGAACCAGATGTATCTTTTTTAAGATTTATCTGATCCAATACAAGTTTTATATACTGATCCTGCTGAGACGCATAAATTTCAAGAACACCGTTATTGTATGTTTTTGTCTGGTATAAAACCACACAGCCCACAACTAACGCAAATACAATAATTGCAAATGAAACCTTTTTAAATATTCTGTTTTTATTCATTTTATAACTTCCTCATCCACTCTCTTTTTAATCTTCCAAAAACATATCAGTCAGTGTTGACAATTTTTTTAATCTTCTCGATAATTCTTATCGGTATAATAAATTCATCTCTTATAACCTTGAAGAACGCTCTCTTTTCTTCCGTAAATGTCTTTGTTTTCCATGCACTGTTTGTATTTATACTGTTTATAACCCCTGCAAATCTTATAAAAAATACGACAAAATTAAAAAACGGAAGTAATGGTACTATATACCACTGCCTTGCATAATATCTCCTTAATTTCTTGAAACCTGATAAAAAACCTATCGTTGTAAAATAATAACAATATCCTACCAAAATATAAAGCAGAAATATAAACAAAGTTGAATAAACTATTGAAGTGAAAGAATACTTCATAAACAAAAGACATATAAGTGCAAGATACCATATAATTCTTGGAAATGCAAAAGTATGGTCATACATCAGTGTTCTTATATTAACATCAGTGAATATTTTCAAAGGATTCATCTTTTTTTTCATAAACAGATGTGAAACTTCCAGACTTCCTCTCTGCCACCTCTGTCTCTGTGTATAGAGTTTATTCATATCTTCTATTGGATCAACATAAAATATAGCATTCTCACACATATAAACACGCTTTTTCTGAAGATATTTCATCTGAAATGTAATCTGCGTATCCTCGCATATCGTATCTGTATTATAAAGCTGTGATTTAAGCACCGTAGATTTTCTAAATGCTGAAAATGCACCTGACAATGTATATATGGCATTCAGCTCAGATGCATAATTTCTTCCTGCAAGAAATGCCTGTGCATATTCCATAAACTCCATTTTTCTAAGTAATTTTGCAAAGAACCCCTTATACTCTTCCACCTGGTCCGGCATTGTCATTATCGCACCTGTCATACAGTCTATAGATAGGTCTGCCTCAAACTTATTTACCATATTGGTAAGAGCTGTTTTTTCAAGTATCCCGTCACTGTCAATATGAATTATATATTTTCCATCACTGTTAAATAATGCAAGATTTAAAGCTTTTGACTTTCCCTGCTTTGCATTTAACCACTGCATCATAAGTTCCGGAAACTTCTTCTGACATTCAGCAAACACATTAAAACTGTTATCCTGCCCCTGATTGTTCACAAGAAATATCCTTATCTTATCATTCGGATAATCACTTTCGTATATTGAACTGATACAGGCCTCTAACGAGTCCTGTGAGTTATAAACAGGTATAAGAAGCGATATCTCCGGATAAATTATAGGAATATCATATTTAACCGGTTTTATTTTTTTCTTTATAAGAACAACTATACTTCCTATTGACGGTATTATCTCCATAATAACCGGAATGATTATCCACGCCGCCCAGAAGACAAAAGAATTTACAAATCTATTTATTATCATCGACATATCCAAATCCTCCTACCTTCTGACTTATTATCTGAGCTTTTGTAAATACATAAAAATATAATATGATAGACAAGATATAGAAGAAAATTCTTCCTATCAATGCATGTGAAATATAATAATAATCTACACCTTTGAAATGTATTATAAGACATATCAGTATTATTCTTAATGCATTTGCGACAATAATATATACCGTTCCTATGCATCCTATAATGACTTTTTCATATCTTGAATATACATTAAAAAATATAAGAAGTGACAGAAATGCCGTTATCTCAATAATACCCGAACATTCAAAATCAATCTTTAGTGTAATGGAATCTTTGGCTGATTCCACAAAAATAATACCATATTTATAATATGGTTCAAATACACCGGTCATTTTTCCAACTATACCGGCAACCGCTGCTACAATATTCGCCATAGGCTGTGTAAGTACATCTTTAAATCCGACAAAAATGATTACAAACAATCCGGCACTTCCCCATAGGAAATGCCAGAATGGTAATTTTGCTTTTTTAGTCACATGAAGTATGTATAACCACACAACCAGAAATATCAAAAGTATTATATATCTAATCATTCAGCAATCCTCATCATGCTCTTTTTATCTTTTCTTTTTTTGTATGAAAGTACACCTGCTGCCGTAAGACAACACATTGTAACCCCCACAAAAGGACCTGTAGAAGTACCCGCATATGTCACCCACTCTTCACCTATATTTATATACTGTGCCTGCAAAACTTTCATCTCATTTTCATCAAGACCAAATTTCTTAGCAAGTTTGTTCATATGAATTTGATATTCCATCTCATCATATTTGCTGCCTGCTGTTATCTTAATCTTTCCATAATCAATAAACCCCTTATCTGATACATTTTTATAAGTCGTCCATGAGCCTATATCTACAAGCGTAAACTCATATGTTCCATTTTCAAGATTTGTAAGCTTTGGATTCCAGTTTATATTTCCATCCTTGTCAACAGAAACAAATCTGAAAGAAATTGATGTCTTATCATTTTTATTGGCTCTTACCGCAAACGGCATAAACTCATTTTTCCCCTCAGTTGTCTTATGAAGAAGTGATTTTACATGACCGTACAAATATCCGTCAGATGCATATAAAGCTGCCTCCGAATCATCAGTCTGTCCACCCTGTGTAGAATATTCTATAAGTGAATGTGGATAATCGTCCCAGTCGCTATACTCACCATCATATGTTATTCCATCAAACTTCTTGTTAAGTGCACCATGCGATGAACCCTTGTCAATATTTACTATATCTTCCACAAGTGGTTTATCTGCACAGTAATATCCAAATGAAACCTTTTTGTTGTACTGTTTAAGTGCAGAAACAGGTACTGAAATTTCATACTGTAGATTTGAATGTTCTACTTTTATACTTTCACCCTTCATCTGATGGTTTACATAGTCATTTACCTCAACCTGATATTTTCCATCTTTTTTTACCAGCTTTAAAGATGTTCTTCTGCCTGTATCAGTGAGGAGCTCATATGCACCTCTTGAATAACTTCCTGATGCTAAAGCTGCACCATCTGAAGTTTCCTTAAGATATATGTAAATATAATCCCCGTCAAATACAACCGCAGCCTTTGATAAGTTATTGTTTTTCTCAGTGTTACCCGTAACATCTTTTTTGTCAACCGCATTCCAGTCAGAGAAATTTCCATCAATCTTTATACCATTATATACATAGTCACTCTTCGTCTCTTCATCCTTTGACTTTAAGTCAGTAATATCCTCGCTTTTGACCTTTGTCCCGCAATATTCCAATGTGTATTTTTTACCGCCAAAAAATTTCTGAGGTATCCTGAATTCAGTTTCATACTTATCTTTTTCCTGACTTGGCTCTGATGCCTTATCTTTATCACCTACACCATCTATATCACCAAAAGTTCCGTTTTTAACAGCATTCATATTCGCTCCAAAACGTATTCCGTCACTGCTTCCATCTTCATATTTGATAATAAAGTTTGTAGATGTTATAGGCTGTCCATATATATTTCCACCATTTTGCTGAACATAAAAATATACATAGTCATCATTCTTTGACACAGACCATTTTGCAATCTTTGAATCATTTGACTTATATGCAGTAATCCCATCCCACTCTGAAGGATTTCCATCAATTTTTATTGTTCTTGCCGCCATAGCTTTATTCTGCGGCATAAAAAATGATGTTCCAGCAAGCAGCAATGCCATACTTCCTGCAACAATTGTTTTCTCTAGTCTTATCATAAAAACTCTCCCCTCTTAAGCAAAACTAAGCTTTACATTCTTATTTCCTCAGTTGAAACTGAATATATCCTCAATGGATTTTCTCCAATTTCAAGCCTTATCAATGCCCAACCATTTTTTTCAAAAACCATGAAAAGTTTTTTCCAAAAAACTTCTCCTACATTTTCAATATTTGCGTCCCCATTAAACTCTTCCAAATCGTTTAAATATTTGTTTTTGTATTCTTCAAGTGTTTCATTCACCATGTTCTCCATATCGGAAAATTCAACAAAATCATCATCCGACGGTTTTGCAAATATTTCTCCTTCTAATATATGATTATGCTTGTGCTTTTCATTATTGTCAACACTATGGGTTATGCCAAGTCTGTATTTAATCTTATAACATTTCATCTACTACCTCATGCCACCTCCATTTCAGAATAATGTACTCTCACAACAACATCATGTCGTATAATACTTAAAATACAATTTTATATATTTTAGAACATAAGCTCCTGCTGTGTAACCTGTATCTGCGTTGCTATCATTGTTTCCTGTTCATCTCCTCTTGTGTGCTCCCCTTTAAGATACTGCATTCCGTTTCTCAAGCTTGCCGCCACAAGATTTAACACATAAATATTGTCAAATCTGTCATATATTGAATCACCACCAAGACCTGAAAGGCAGATAAGCTGCGTATTTGTCTTTTTTGCCATATCCATAAGCGGTTTCAAAAGATGTGAAGCGTTTGTCTGTGCAAAAGGATTGTCCATAACAAGCACTTTTCCCTCATTATAATTGGTAAATACATCTGACACATCTTTTCTCATATAGTAAAGCAGACTTGACAGAACTATAAATGCCGACAAAAATCCCTCACCACCTGAATTTTTCGCAACATCTGACCATGAAATTTCTCTTCCTTTCTGCTCCTCTATCTTGTAAAGCTTTATGCGGACATTACCCGTACCTGCCACCGTATCGTATAGATACTTCGTGTTGATATAAAGCCCTGTTATATCATCAGGATTTTTATTTTCCTCTAATGCCTTTATCGTCTTTGCAGTAACCTCTTCAAGAATATCCTGTATCTTAAGATGATATATCTCCTCATTCTCATACCACTCAGGCAGAGTTATCTTAAGCATTTTCTTCCTCTCTCCATGCACTTTTATCGTTGAATTTCCATCTATCTTGCCAAGCTCCTCGTGGACATCCCTTACATATTCCTCAAGAAGTTCAACTATCCTTACACGCTCCTTTTCAACGATGGCAACATCTACCTCAAGTTTTTCTATCATACTTTCGTAAGATGAAACCAGTATATCAAGCTGTTTCATGAAATTGACTGCATTATCCGTAAGTGATAATAATACTTCGATAGGCTTCTGGAAAAATTCATCCTTAAAGATATTTTTTCTTGCCATCTCGTTTAAAAGTCTTGTGATAACATTACTCTGCTTTCTCTCATTTTCAATAAGTTCTCTGTAATCTCTTATCATCATGCCCCTGAACTTATCAATTTCTTTTACCGACTTTCCAAAAATATCCTCTTTCTTTATATGCTCATCGGTTTCCTCAACCTTTAAATCACTATATTCGGCAAGTGCAGAAATATTTGCTTCATATCCTCTGCAAAGACTTGTAACTCCGTCAAGGTCAAGTCTGGTGTCTCTTATCTCATTTTGGATTATAATTATCCTGTCTTTAAAGTTTGTGTCAGATATTTTATCCTTGCTAATTGGCTCTTTCTTTTCAGCAATCCTATACATATCCTTGTAAGCATGCTCAATGTCTGACTCTTTTTTGGTTATCTGCGTATTGACTTTATTAAGTTTTTCATCATACAACTGTAACTCCATATTGTTAGCAGATATGCGTTCATCTAATTCTGCCTTATCGTCTTTATCATACCTTGTCTTTTCAATGTCTGTTTTTTTAATACGGTATTTTGCAAGTAGTTCTGCTAACTCCTGCTTACTCTTAAGAAATCTCCTGTTGGCACTGTTATACTGCTCTGTAAGAAGTTTCACTTCATTTGAATAATCATTTAAAAGGGCATTGTAAGCTGCCTCTTTTGAAATCCTTTCCTCTTCGTCAAGCAGAGTATAAGACGCCTTATCAACATTTTCTGATTTTCCACTAAATTTTTCAAAATACTCATATCTTTCCTGAAGTCCAAGAAGCTCCTGTTTCTTCTTCATCTCAGTTTTTTCATCCGCTTTGATGTCCTCGATAAGGTTATTAAGTTTTTCTGTAATAATGTTCAGCTTATTGTCAATATCTTCATTTTTCTTGTCAAGTCGTATTTTTTCCTCTTTTGCATCGCAGTAATCATTATAACTCTCTCTAAGCATCTCGAAATCCTGCAATCTTATCCCTGCAAGATTTTTTTTCTCATTCAGTGCTGTTACATTCTGATTTATCTGTTCGTTTACTAAGGTAATCTTTCTTTTCAAACTTTCCAGATTTTCAAGTTCAGCCTGCATCTTAACAGTTTCACTCTCGAGTGTATCAATAAGTCCCCTGCTGCTTTCTATACTGTCACTTTCTATCGTCTGATTTTTTATACATTCCTGTTTAGAAAAATACTCCTTATATTCTTCATCTCTTCTCTCAATGTTTTCCTGTATTTTCCTGCTTTTTTCCTTTTTTTGTTCTATGATTTCATATCGTTTGCTATCATTGAGAAGTTCCTCTTGAAATTTCAGATAAAAGCTTATCTTTTCAAGTTCTACAACACCTGTTTCATCATTTATAAAACTATCTTCAAGCTCCTCTCTCTTTACAATTGGCACCGGATTTGAAGTAAATACCTTATTTTTATCTGCCAACAGCTTTTTAAAATCCTCACCGGAGATTATTACCGCATATGGAATAAATGGATTATTGGCAGCTATCTTTTTATTTTCATCCATACTTCTTCCATTATTTGAAAGCCACTCCATACCATATATATATTCAATCTCCATAGATGACAGATATTCATCAAACTCTTTCGAAACCTCCAATAATCTTCCATTCTCAAGAAGTTTTATCTCTGTGTTTGTCTGCTCGCTCTCACGCTCTAACAACCTTTTTGCAGCACTTATCTCCTTAAGCTTTCTGTCTGCACCCTTAAGTATCACTTCCTTGTTATAAACATCATTTTCACTTACAAGAAAATGTTTCATAATATCCTGTCTTATTTTTAACTGCTCCTCAAAATCAAGACATATTTCTCTCTCTGATGCCAGCTTGCTCTTTTTCTCCATAATCTCATTTCTGAGATCATCCTGCTTTCTTACATATTTTACAAAATCATCATCATTTTTCACCTTTTCCTGTTTAAGAGAAACTATATCTTTTTGTATCTTCGACATTTCTTTTTTATACTCATCATCTCTTAATTCTAATGTCCCCGTCTCATAAACACCTAAAATATTTCTGCAAAGCTTTTCTTCGTATTTTTTATTAAACTGTTCTTCAATCACATCATAATTTGAAATTTTTGCCTGACACTTTCCTATCTGTAATGAATTGTCATCCTTTTGTTTAAAACAGTCGGACTTACTTTGGTTGTACTCTTTTTCCTGCTTTTCCTGCTTTTTTATATTTTCTCTTGTATTTGCGATTTCAGCCTCGCACTCCGAAACTGCCCTGCTGTAATGTTTAAAAAGTGTTTTTCCGAGTTCCTGTCTTTCAGGTTCTTTCTGTTCCTCACTCTTTTTTGATGCTTCAAGACGGCTCTCAATCTTTCTACATTCTGCAAGAGCAGCATTTTTTTCTTCATTTTCTCTCGCACAAAGAAGCTTTGCCCTCTTATTCTCAAGCCTGTCTTTTTCTTTTGCAACCTGACCTTTTTCAAGTGTTATCTGCTCGTATTCATGTATGAGTCTTTCCTTTTTTGCCTCTAATGAATGAATATTATATGATACTTCTTCATATTTTATATCTGAAATCTCTATCTGTTTTTTTCTTATATCTTCGTCAAGAAGTCTTTTTCTTTCCTCAGCTTCTGCATTTAACTCATTTAATATCACATTAAACCATGCAATATCATTTTCTTTATTTTTTCTTTTCTCAGTGTAATCGACATATTCATCCGCATATACTCTTATGCCCGATGCTTCTTCTAAAAAACCTCTGAGATTTTTCATCCTCTGAATTTTTGTCTGATTGTCCCTGTACTGTTTTGCGTATTTTTTTATTATAGTCTCAAATTCTAAAATGCGGTTTCCATCTTTATTGAGTTTACTCTCTATTGCTTCTAAAAACCACTTTTCAACAAGACCTTTTTCATCACGGCAATCCGTAAACAACTCTGAAAGTCCAGATTCTTTTAAATTTATCTTTTTTATAATAGTTTCCCATTCTTTATAATTTATCTGGTACTGCTTAAGCTTTTCAAAATACATTCTTGACTGGGCAGGCATATCCATATCATAGTAATTAAAATGCATACCATCTTCTCTTTTAAGCTTTTCAAATACCTTTTTACATGAACCCCAGTTTTTTAATGTCATACCTGATTCAGTCTCATTTATTATAGGTATATGATATATGTCATTTTCACATCTGGCAGTATATTCATATACAAAATTTATCATCTCAAGTTCATCATGAGCCTCTCCATCCGAAACTTCCTGATTTTTTCTTACCATCATTCCGGTAAGCACATAACCGGCTTCCCCGTCAAGCACCCACTCGACCATAATGAAAGTCGGTCTGTTTGTCGTAAAATAACTCTCAAACTTTCTATCCTTTGTATCCCTGTATCTTTTATGCACAAATGGTGCCGTCATCATCTGCACCAGCACTGTCTTTCCGCCACCATTTCTAAGTGACATAAGCGTACTTTCACCATTAAACTGAAATGCTTCATCACTTATCTTGATAGAATTATTGTTATAATTTAAGTTTACGATACGAAGTGTATTTATCTTACTCACCTTTTACCTTCTCCTTTTCATCACTGATTCCCAAAACTTTGCTCACTCTTATATAGTTGTTCTGATTTAACAAATTCCAGTCCATAAAACTGTCAAGTTTTTTTGTTGTGTTTATCATATCATCTCTCTCTATATACTCTATAAGTCCCTGTTCCTGTAAAAAGGTCAGTATCCTGTGGACAAAACCCTCTTTTGTCGTCTTTGTCTTTCTTCCCTTTTCATCACTTCTAAGTGCCGTGTATGCTTCAAGCATATTTGAAAATGCAAGCCCTGTCTTTTCCTCTTCCTCCTCGGTCATATTATTTCCAGCCTGTATAAGTCTGTCTGAAACCAGATTTATAAGTTCACCGACCTTAATATATTCTCTTGATTTACTGCTGCTCCCCTGACCGTCATAAAATTCTGTAAGCATTGTAAGGATAACAAACTGTGACAGATAATAATCCTTGTCCGTAGCTCCTGACTTACAGAGTTTCGCTTTTAATTCCTGCTTTGAAAACCCGAGAAAATCGTTGTCTTCAGCAGGTATAAGATATATCACACTTCCATATCTTTCTACTGTACAATCCGCAATTTCACCCTGACTTTTCACAAGATTCATTATTCTTGGATTTTGTGTGTAACCTTCAAACAGCTCCTTATTATCTTCCTCTCTTAATTCATGTTTTGAAATAAGCGTACAAAATATTTCCTGACTTATCTTTACTTCTTCTGCCTCGTATGCCATAACTACTCCATTTCTTTCTCAAATCTAAATTGAACATTAGAACAATATATATTTCGTCTGTCACCAAATTCATTGTAAACATCCTTAAAACAAACTGTCTGTCCGTCATCACATCTTCTTACGGTTATCCGTTTAATCTGTGAATTTTTTCTCTCATCAGCAATTTTTAATATCATTTCATTTAACTGAAAACTACAGCTTTCCTCCGCAACTATATTTCTTCTCTCTTTTCTAAGTTCATCAATATCAATACTTCCGGCTTTAATAAACTCAACCATTATCTCCTTAAACATTTCAGCATTCGGAATAAACACTTTCTTCTGTTCCTCTGACAGACTACTCATTGAAGCTAAATCAATCTCGCCATCATTCTCCATTGTCCTTTCAACAAGAAATTCCATACTGGACTGATATTTTTTTAACTTTTCCCTGAGTTTTCTCTCCTTTTGCTCCTCATAGTCCATAGCATCAAAATCAAGTTTTTCTTCTTCTTCATCATCATTTTTCTCTCTGAGCGGCTTCTGATACTGAATACACTTATTCAGATTGTAAACTTTCTCCGGATTATTTCTAAAAAGCGGATTTAAAAACTGATTTATATTTACAAGACTGCCCGGATGCTCAATAATTTTGTCATACAGATCATTTCTGATAGAAAACCTTTTAATAAGCGTCATCTTTGACATCTGCTCAAGCTCATGAGAATAAAGGTCTTTAAGGTCAAAATGTTTATTTAATATCTTCTGATGTTCATCTATCGACCTGCTCAAATATCTCTCAATATCCTGAAGATTATGAAGTTTTTCCATATCCTCATCACTCAAAGCCTTAATATTTATATTTTCATCTTCTAGTTCTTTAACACGGTTTCTAACCACACGCCTGTACTCCATAAACTTGTGTTTTGTATCACTTATGGCAGTCATATTTTCATTTAAAATCTGCTCGTAATCCTCAATAGAATAATTAAGTGCATTTCGCCTTATCTTATCCATCGCCTCCTGTATTTTCTGAAGCTGTATGCGTAGCATATTAAAAATATTTTTAACCTCATCAAGTGCCTGATCATATGTAGCCCGTTCTAAGTGCATCTTAAATATCATCTCATGTATCGTAAGCTTCATATTGTTTTCGACTTCGAGTGTCGATAATACCAGATTATATCCGTTATCAGTAAGTTTGTAGCTTGTTCTTTTTATATCACCATCAAGATAGACCACCTCATTTGACAGATAACTTATATTTTTCTTTTTATATTCACGCTTTTCAAACTCAAAACAGTCAAAATACATCGCATGACCTTCATCACACAAAACAATATTTATAATAAACTCAGCAAGCTCCCTGCTTTTTTCGTAAGAAAGACTTTTTTTCAGATACCTGTTACATACATCATCAACAAAGACTGATATATCATCAATCGTACAAGGCTGCTCCCTGAGTGAATACTCCATAATGAACAAAAGAACCGCATATATCATATTCACCTGCTCGTCCATGGTCTCAAAACCGAACTGTTTCCAGGTAGTCTTCTGCCAACTGTTTTTTATCAATGTTGAGAACATACCAACAATCTTCATTCTCTTTGAAAACTGTTTCAAAAAATCGTATTCCATATTTTAAAATTTCTCCCGTTTATTTGTTACTTAATAATCTTTTAATATGTAATAGTATAAAGGATTTAAGATTTAAATACAAATATTAAGAAAAAAATGTTGAAACAACCAAAAATTTGGTTATTTCAACATTTAATAAATAGTGGAGCTGCGGGGAGTCGAACCCCGGTCCGAACCCAGATTCAATGTACTTCTACTGTTATAGTCAGTGCTTTAACATTCCCTCCAGCTGACGCCCACTAACAGGCTGCAGCTTTTAGTAGCTTCATAAATGTTCTAATATCTCAAAGCTTTGACATTAGAGGGTCCCACAAGGTTGACACCGGTGATCCTCATCGTGGGCTATGAGGGCCGATGAGCTGCAACTAGGCAGCTAATGCAAAATTATCTTCTGCGTTTAAATTTAAGTCGAACTTTTTACGTGGTGTCCGACCACGAACAGCTTCTCCATCTTCAGTGAGCCCGTCGAAACCAGTACAACCCCGTTGTACTGAGCTGCTCTCTGGCAACTGTTTTTAATGAAGCCATTTTACCATATTTCATTTTATGTGTCAACTTATTTTACAGAACGCTTGACACTTATTTAAAAAAACCTAGACACTTATTTTGAAAACAGACTGTTCCTACTTAAAAGATTAAGTACCGATAACAGCCTGTTCGCAATAAAATATGATTTTATTTATTTATTTAAACTTAGCAACCTTAAACTTTCTGATAAGACTATCAAGTTCTTCTGCCTGTCCACTCATTTCTTCGCTTGCAGCCGCACACTCCTGTGCTGTCGCAGAATTATTCTGGACATTATTGTTTATCTGGTCAACACCCTCATTTATCTGATCAAATGAATCATTCTGAGCACCAAGTGCATCTGCAACTTCATTAACTTCCTTTGTAATAGCATCTGAACCTGCTACCACATTCTCTAACTGTTTCGCCGTTTCATCAACAATTATGATACCTTTTTCAACAGCTTTTACAGATGTCTCAACAAGCTGTGATGACTCTTTTGCCGCTTCTGAACTCTGTGCTGCCAAAACTGCCACCTGGTCTGCAACAACCGCAAAACCTTTTCCTGCTTCTCCTGCTCTCGCAGCTTCTATGGATGCATTTAAAGCAAGCAGATTTGTCTGTGCGGATATGTCGTTTATTGTAGCAATAATCTTTCCTATTTCCTGTGATGCCTCGCTGATTTCGTTCATAGACTGAACCATCTCCTGCATCTTCTCATTTCCAATAGCAATCTCACCGCCAAGATTTTTAACCTTTGCACTTATATCTTCTGCATTACGTGCGTTCTTTGCTACCTGCTCAGATATGTTTGTGATGGTTGCCGTAAGTTCTTCTGTGACTGCTGCCTGCTCAGTCGAACTCTCTGCAAGTCCGTTTGAACTTTCTGATACCTGCTGTGAGCCATCTGCAACTTCATCTGCAACACGCTGTATGCTCTTAACTGTAGTTGACATACTCTTTTCAAATTCAACAAAAGAATCTCTGATACCTTTAAAGTCTCCCTGCCATTCTACCTGTGGTTCTGCCGCAAAATTTCCTTTTGAGAACTCATCCATGGAATTTGAAATATCATCGACATAGGAAGCGAGTACTGAAACCGACTTTCTCAGGTCATGTGCAAGTTCCCCAATCTTATTCTTTGCACGATAATCTATCTCACAGTGAAGATTACCTGCAGCAATTTCCTTAGTAACCTTTTCGATTTCTATCAAAGGTTCAATAATAGACTGAACGATCTTTGTACCAAGCATCTTTGAAAAATATATTGCAAGTCCGACAAATGCTATTATTAAAATAATACCTATTATAAATACGGCAGTTGTACTACTTAAACTTCCACTTGCACCTATATTTTTCTTAACATCCTTAAATACCCAGCTTAAAGCCATAATAGATAAAATACCTGATGCCACCATGAGCTTTATTACGAAATTAAAGCCATAGTTAATCTTGTGTCTTACATTTAAACTTTCAAGTTTTTTGTCAAACAAAATTATCACTCCTTATTCGTATTATTTTTTTAGTACTTTATTATATACCCAATTTCCTAAAAATATCAATGAAAATTACGAAATTTGTCACTAATAATACGAATATGGTATATAAAGCCTGCTATACTTCTTTTACTGTCTTTACATTTTCTGCCTTATATTCCATAATTCCTAATGCTATCATCACCATCGATACTGTAATTATAAGTATTGATGCTATCGAAGTTATCGTCGGATCTATTTCTGAACGCACACCATCCCATATCATCTTTGGAAGTGTTGCATTTCTAAAAACACATCTTATCTCAATTTGCAAAAAGAAAAACAGGCATCGAAAACATAAAGCTCCTTTGCCTGTTTGTTTGATTTGTTTTGGCTCATTATAATCTGTGAATTATTATTTTTCAATAAAAAAACAACCGGATTTTTTAACCATTATTATTTTTATAACTGTGTAGTTACAAAAATATCATATATTGCTTTGATAGCTGTGTCAAAATCATTGTCACTTACACCAATAATAATGTTAAGCTCTGAAGAACCCTGGTCTATCATCTTTACATTGACATTTGCATGGGCAAGTGCTGAGAAGATACGACCAGCCGTACCTCTTGTAGATTTCATTCCACGACCCACGACTGCGATAAGTGCAAGATCAGCCTCTATCTCTATGCTGTCAGGATGTGCATTGCGGTTAATTGCTGATATTACAGCCTGCTCCTTTGCAGCAAATTCAGGCTCATGGACAAATACAGTCATTGTGTCGATACCTGATGGCATATGCTCAAAGTTAATGCCATTTTCCTCAAATGCACTGAGAACTTTTCTTCCGAATCCAACCTCTGCATTCATCATGTCTTTATCTATATTTACTGAAACAAATCCTTTCTTTCCTGCGATACCTGTGATAGTGTATGCCGGATGATGACAAGTGCTCTCAACAATCCATGTACCCTCATCGTCGGGAGCATTTGTATTTCTTATATTTATAGGGATGCCCGCCTTTCTAACCGGGAATACTGAATCCTCATGAAGTACGCTTGCTCCCATATATGAAAGCTCTCTGAGCTCTCTGTATGTTATAACCTTAATCGGTTTTGGATTATCAATAATTCTTGGATCTGCAATAAGAAAACCTGAAACATCAGTCCAGTTTTCATATGCTGTCGCATGAACTGCCTTTGATACAAGTGAACCTGTAATGTCCGAACCTCCTCTTGAGAAAGTTTTTACGACACCGCCTAATGTAGCACCGTAAAATCCCGGTACAACAGCATTTTCAAGTTTTGAAAGACGCTCACCTAAAAGTTTGTCAGTTGTATCTGCATCAAATGAGCCATCCTCATTAAATATGATAACTTCAGCCGAATCAACGAAGTCATATCCAAGGTAATTTGCCATGATGATTCCGTTTAAATATTCTCCTCTTGAAGCTGCATACTGTGAACCTGCTTTTTTCTTAAAGTTTTCCTCGATAATCTTAAACTCATCATCAAGAGAAAGCGTTAAGTGAAGTCCGTTTATGATAGCCTCATATCTTTCCTTAATCTTTTTAAGCTCCTTAGAGAAATCTTTTTCTGCTTCTGCAAGATCATAGCATGCATAAAGCATATCCGTGACTTTTGTGTCTTTTGAATTTCTCTTGCCCGGTGCACTTGGCACTACAAATTTTCTTTCAGGATCAGCTTTGATAATGTTTCCAACTTTTGCAAACTGAGTTGCGCTTGCCAAAGAACTTCCACCAAATTTTACTACCTTAATCATTTTTGTCTCCTCACATATTCTTTATTCTAAGTTTATGATGATGGTAAATGATAGTGCACCTTTCACCTGCTTATCATCAAAATCACCTTTAAATAGGTAATTCCATCAATGCTTTATAATTTATCACAAAATCTGCGGTTTGAAAAGGGGGAGTGAAAGGAAAATGTTGAAATTTTCTCTATAACAAAGTATTATAATAAAATGTATGAGACTAAAAATCTTATGCCCCTTGCCAAATATCAAACAGATGAGGAAAATCTGCTAAATGTTCCTTATACTTTTGAGTCGGTTGTAAAGGTTAATATATATGAAGACCTGTTTATAAATTTTGCGGAGATTTCCAGAGCTGTAGGGTTATAAATTTGATTTATGAATTTTGTGAATAAAGTTGGATTTGATTTAAACGGGGACATAAATGCCATAAAATATTTATGTCCCTGTTGTATGTATGGTTAATTATCTTTTATGTACTCCTGAAGTTTCATCTTTTTCGCCCGCAGTCTTAATTTTTGCAAAGCCTTTTTCTCTATATGCCTGACTCTCTCCCTTGTAACTCCAAATTCCATCCCTATCTCTTCCAGCGTTCTGTCAATCCCATCCAACAATCCATATCTTTTTTCAATAACATTTTTTTCTTTATCAGATAAAATACAAAGTAAATTTCTTATGTCAGTTTTTAAAAATGAAAATACAATTTCTTCAAATATATTATCTTTCGCTTCAAACTGTACATCTGAATCTTCATCCAATCCATCATATTCTAGTGCTGAGCACAAATGCTCTTTTATAACTCCACTTTCACTGAACAAACTGTCATATTCCCCAAATTCAATCGTCTTCGCAATATCATCATCTAGTAATGTATCACTTATTTCATTGATAATAGGAAACATACACTCCATATAATGAACTGGAAACCTAAACACCGTATCCCTTATATATGCATTTCTATGCATTGACTGAATAATCCACAAAGAAATATAAGCGGGAAAATTGTCTGCACTTGTTACATCATATGCCTCTATAGCATTTATCATACCGATAACTCCATCCTGAAAAGTATCTTCAAACACCGTATGATTTTTCTTAGAAAAATTATATGCTAATTTCAAGACCGTTCTCAAATACATTTCTATTAAACGCTCATAAGCATATCTGTTACCCTGTTTTGCTTTTTTTATAAGCCCTTTCCATTCACTCCCCTGTGGCGGCAGGAGTTTGATAATAACCTTTAACATTTCATTAAATTCCGGATATTCCTTTTTTATATTTTGATATAATTCATTGTAATCAATATGACTTTTATCTATAATTTCCTCTGATGTTTTTCCATTAATCTGCTCCTTATGAACATCCCTTATCAAACTTTGTCTACTTAATATTTTTTCACATATTTTATCAATTTCCAAAACATCTAAATCATACTCTATACATTCATCAATTATTTCATCTTCCGTCAAATATCCTTTAGAAGCACACTTTTGCAGAAGAATTTCTTCAACCTTTTTTATTTTATCTCCCATAATCTTGATTAACCTTTTGCCAATCTGCACAGCTCGTCTATATCTACATTATCAACAGACTGGTTATATCTTTCATCTAATTCTTCCATAAAATCATACAGATTATTTATGTAATCCTCCGGCATAGAGGCATCTTTTATCAATTTGTCATAAAGAATATCCACTCCACCTAAAACATACTGATTGTATGTTTTTTCATCTTCTGCAGCTTTTTCCGTATTATAATATCTAAAAGCCTTATCCATCCTTTCCTCTATTGTAAGAATATCTTTCCTGTCAAGCAGCATGATAAGACGGTAATTAAATGTTAAATCCTCAACTCTGGGAGTTATCTGACTCAACAAAATATTAGTATAAGAACCATTCTCATTATTTATATCAGCTTTTTTCTGATATAACACTCCGATTATCGGTGCCATTAGATATATTTGCCAGCTATATTTAAATAATTTATGGTTTTCATCAAATGATGAGGTTAATTGGTTTACTTTTTCAGCGTGCGTTCCTTTAAACTGATAATCTCTGTCAAACATAATTTCTACCTCCCCGTAAGCTCAGTTTCAAATTCGTTTTTCTTGATAAATGAGTATCTTTTTCCAACTTTTTCGCCCATATTTTCTTCTGCAATCTCACCGTCAGTATCCTTAATAAATATTATTACCTGTTCAGCAACTTTAGGCAGTGCCTCACATACCGTCTTTATTCTTGTTTTATCAAAAGCGGATAATGGTGCATCCATTACCAGTGGATATGCCTCTGTTGTAAGCATCTCATTTTCCGTATCTTCATTTTCTCTTGCTAATTTTATAACTCCTGCAATAAATGCAAATATTACAGATATACTTTGAGCAGTCGATGCTTCAATATCATCTATAATTCCTGCATAATCGTCTACAATAATCTGAACATTATATTTTTCATCTATTTTTAAAGAAAAACCACCATTATAAATTTCCTTAAATATTTCATTTACTGTTTTTTCAAGTTTCTCTCTGGTTTCAGTTTCTTTTATCTGATAAATTTCAGAAAGATAATTATACATATATAAAGCATACGCTCTAAGCCTTGCTATCTTTCTATTTGATTTATCCTGTAATACCAAGTCATTCCTTGCACTCTGTTTCCTCTTTAAATCAGACTCTATCTCGCCCTGTTGTTTAATCATATCATTTTTTTCTCTATCAAGTTTTTTAAATTGCTCTCTGTAAAATACATACTTTTTTTGCAACTCTGCGGTATCTGTCATTGTGCTTAATTGTTCTTCTATCTTATCAATTTCAGCCTGTATTTCATCAAGCCTCAATCTATGCTCCCTGATAAATGTATATTTAGCCTGAATTTCATCAAAAACATTTGATGAGTCTCTTATATTTCTCCTGCAATCCTTTACAAACTCCCCTATCAATGTTCCTATGCTTTTAGGTGGGATATACTCTAACAATTCGGTTAGTTCTTTATATTCAATATCTCCCTTTTTTATACAATTTCCACATATACATTTTCCTCTTTCGATTAAAAATTCAATTGTCTTCGCATGGATAAACGGAATTCCTACATCTACTTTTTTCGCCTCTGCTAATTCTTTTAATGCATCATGCATAAGTCTTTTAGACATCCACATACCTGCTTTTGTATTAAAAACAGCTAAGGCTTCCTCTATATCATTATCTTTTGTTCTTTCAAAAGACTTTTTATTCTTCTGATACTCTACTCTTTGAACCGCCAACTGTTCACTTGATTTATTTTCCTGTAATTTTTGTTCATACTCCTTTTCTTTATCCCTTGCTAAATTTATTTCTGTATCTTTTTGCTGTAGTTTAGCTGATATATCATTCAGCGATTTTTCAAGTTTTGAAATTTCTTTTCCATACTCACCTATTTTTTCATCACTCTCTGAATTGAAATCTCTGTCATAACTTTTAATAACAGTATTAGCTCCCCTGCCATTTAAGTGCTCACACGCTGTACTAAAAGCACTTAATCCCAGCAGTCTTTTTACAGCTTCGGCAAATTCCTTACTTTTTCCCCTTTTTATCTCTTTGCTCATATTTCCTATTCTCTCACCATCGAAAAAGAAATATCTCGATAATTCTTTAGGTAAAATTTCTTTCATTGTCAGTTCTGTTTCATTTTCCTTTACAAACTCTCTCTGACCATCATCAGCCTTATAAGCAATCTTAAATACCGTGTTATTTGCTTTTTTTAATTTTCCTTTTGAGTCTGTTGTATATTTTTGCTCTCTTATCATCGTATATTCTCTATTTTGATGTATCAGGTCAATTTTTACCTCAACTTTTTCTTCACCGTTTGGTCCAATTTCCTGTGCAACCTTTTTGTTCAATACATCCTTATCCTCAAAATCTGTTTCGCCATATAGACACCATGTAAATGCCTGTGCTAATGTTGTTTTTCCAGAACCGTTTGTACCCATAACAACTGTTACATTTTTTTCATTGTCACATGAAAACTCTATCATCTGAGTTCCATTAAATTGCCTAAATTTTGATAATGTCATTCTTTTTAATAACATTCGACCGCCTCCTCTATCATTTTTTTAATTTCTTTTATCATTTCCGGATTGCTTTTTTCTTTTGTGCTCAGATTTTTCTTTTCCTTTACTATCAGCTTTTTAACAAGCTTCTGTGCCCTTTCTGTATCCACTTCAATGCCGTTGATAATTTCAATCTTATTATTCACCATAATATTCATCCTCCTCAAATTGTAAAATTTTATCATTGAGTCCATAATTCTCTTTAATATCATCTATCAGTGCATATGCAATCATACTGTTTTCTGCCAGTCTTGCAAATTCCTCTGCCCTGCACAATTCATTTTTTACCAAAGTCAGCTCTCTTGACATCTGCTCAAATGTCCTGCCACTCACTTCATCTATAGGTCTTGGCAATGTTATAAAATCATAAATTTCAGCAAATTCTTTACCTTTTGAAATTCTTAATACCCTCCCCCTTCTCTGTATATATTCTTTTGGATTTGTTGTACTCGCAAGAATAAATGCTGTCTTTATACTTGGTATATTCACACCTTCATCAAGGCACTTTATAGCTATAAGTGCCTGAAGATTATCTCCTTTTGCAAACTCCTCCTTAAGAACATTCCTTTCATCAATGTCCTCTTTTGATGTAAATTGAGAAACTTTCATATCATATTTATTTCCTAACAAATCTGTAACAATATCAATCTGTCTTATATCTTCCGAGTCAACTTCTGTATAATCTTCATTGTCTTGTAACACCTTTGCAGCTCCACAGTACACGAGTATATGTTTATCATTGATATACGGTTGTATCTTTTCTTCTAATACATTGATTTTTTCGCCTGCACCAGCTACCAGCCTTGCCCTCTTTATTGCTAGTTTCTTTCCTTTTTCCGATAGTTTTTTCTTTCCTTTTTTGTCATTTATAACACATCTTGAAATCTGAAAAGACAAATCATCATATTCCTCTCTTTCCCTCTCAGACAAATAAACAATTACCGGATAATATTTATAAGGCGTCAATTTATGCTCTTTTATAGCCATTTCTAATGTATATTCAATACATTTTTCTCCAAAATAATTGAATAATGCTTCCGTTCCCTCCTCGTCACCATACCTGTTTATTGTCGCAGATAAAGCAATCCTGTAATTGTATTTTTCATCCAACAATTTTTTTAAACTTTTAGCTCCAAAATTATGTGCTTCATCGACCACAAGCAAAATATTTCCTCTGAGTCTATTTAATATTTTTTGAACATAATCTAATGCAAAAGAAGCATTTGTAGTTATAAAGCAAAAAAATGTTCTGTTTTTCACCTTAAGCTTATAGTCTCTTATCGCATTGTCTAAATCTCTTTTCCAATCCTTTTGTTTTGATGCTCCATATCCGACAATAGGTTTCATTCCAAACCGCTCTATATCCTCGACCCACTGCTCGACTAAATGCTGATATGGACATACAATAATCACTGCAAGTTCATCATTTAATTCTTCTGCTAAATAAGATATTGCACCTAACCCAGTAAAAGTTTTTCCTGTTCCCGTTGCCATATCAAATATTCCACAATATCCATTATCTCTCCAATTAACGATCGCTTTTTGTTGATATTTATGTAATTTTATATTCTTAGGTATTCTTGGCACTCCTGTTTTATCATTCTTTTCTTTATTAACTAACCCTTTTAACTCATAATAATCCTCAGCCTGTAATTTTTTATAGTCTATTTTTTCCCTTTGATATTTATTAATTATCGACTCTTTTAAATCCGGTACCTCTACGGTAATAAGTTTTGGTTCGCTTCCGTTCCAGATATTCTCAAAAGCATTTTTCTTTTTTTCTATTCTCTCTTTTTCACCCTCACCTTTCCACGATCGGAATACATCTACAATTTCATAATTTGCCGTCATCCCTGTATCTGTTTCATTCATAGAACCTGAAAATGCAATTTCATTTTCTTCTCTGTCCTTAAATAACCCTAATTTTTCATGATAAATTCCCAGACCTTTTTCATTTTCTACCAATGCTATGCGAATATCCATCTTTTTGTCTGCTATTAGATTTGCTAACAGATTTAACCTTTTTTCCTCATAAACATCCTTTGTATCAAACAACTGTACTTCTAAGGCTTTTGTCAATATATCCGCTCTCTTTTCATAGCCAAGTTTTATTGCCTCCATATCATCATGACTTAAAACAGGAGAGGCAATAAGTCTGATATACCCACCTTTATTCGCAAAAGGAATTATCCCTATTGCAATCTGCGACAATACTGTTGATGAAAAAAATCCTACTGCCCTGTCATAACTTACAGCCTCTTTTAAAACTGGAATATAAAAATCACTTGCCATATAATCCATAGATGCCCTATATTCACTTTTTATTTCCAATTCTTTTAAACTCATCTTTCCATCCTCCTCTGTCCTACCTCATATCCCTTACCGCTGCCACAAGCTCATCCACATCCTCTTTTGTTGTAAACCGCCCCATACTTATCCTGACCGTTCCGCCATACCGCTTACTCCCTATCACATCATGCACAAGCGGTGCACAGTGATATCCTGTCCTCACGGCTATGTCGTATTCGCCGTCCAATATCGTGCCGGCATCGTCTGACATATATTTTTCAAATCCTAACGAGAGCACTGCTATGTGATTTTGAAATTCTTCTTCTGTTTCCGGCTTTTGAAATATATGTATGCCGTCAATATCTTCTAATTTTTCTATCAGATATTTAAGCAGCCTGTTTTCTCTTTCCTGCGTTCCCGATAAATCTTTTTCTATTGTATCTATGGCTGTTTTTAATGTTCCTATTGCTGCGATATTAGGACTTCCCACTTCGTATCTGGAAATCCCTCTTTCTGATAATTCAAGATTTAGAGAGTCTTCTCCGTTTCCACCGAATATCACCGGTGTAATGTTTTTGTCACGGTCAAATATCCTGCTGTTTGTTATAAATCCGCCCACTCCGAAAAGACCATACATTGATTTGTGGCCTGCAAATATCAATATGTCTATGTTTGTTTCTTTTAAATTTATCTCTATGTTTCCTGCTGCCTGTGCCGCATCTGCAAGCACGATGGCTCCGTACTCTTTTGCCATGTCTGCAACACGCTCCGCCGGGAGCACATAGCCTGTCACATTGCTCGCAAGATTTATGCAGACAAAGTCAGGCTCATCACACATAAACTGATACTCTATATCATCTAAATTCAAATAACCTTTTTCGTCAGTTTCAAGCACTTTTATCTTAAATTTTTTTTCTTTTCTTAATGCTTCAAGCGTTCTCATAACGGCATTATGCTCATACGGTGACACATATACAGTCATATTTTCTTCAAAGCCATATCCACGCAAAACCCTGTTTGCAGCTTCTGTTGCAGAGGATGTAAATATCACATCCTCCGCATTTTCTGCTCCCATAAATTCTGATACTTTTTTTCTTGTTTCGTTTATTACCGCACTTGCGTTTTCTGCCTTTTTATAACTTCCTCTGCCTGCATTTACGGCACACTCTCTTGTGAGCCTGTCCATCTCTTTATAAACCTGTTCAGGTTTTGGATATGTCGTTGCCGCATTATCAAAATATAACATTTTCTTCCCCCTTGTATTTCACATCAACCTACTATCTCGCCTAATATTTTAAGTATGGCACTTACCTGTGCACTCTTATCATATTCATTTTCGCCAAGCACTTCCCTCAACTGATTTTCGATAATGTCAGTTGCCGGCGACTCATCGTACTCTGAAAGACTGCATTTTACCTGTTTTCCGTCTGCCGTATCCATCGTAAATGAAACTGCGTTATCAGTCGTATTTTCTTTTTTCAGTGTCCGTTCAAGCTCTTTTACCGCTTTTTCAAGTTCTTTTTCAAATATCTCTGCCGTGCCGTCCTTATAATCTCTAAGTGCCAGTCCGATAAGACCGTCCGATATTTTATTTATTATTTTTTCTTCATCTTCTTCACTGTTTTTAGTCACATATCTGATAAGCGTTTCCACGCAATATTCAAATACTACGCCAGAATCTTTTAATTGTGATATTTTTTCCTCATTTTTTTCCGTCCATCTCTCAAATACCGTTCTGAGAGATATGACAGAGACATTGCTTTCATCTGACAACTGCTGTTTTATCATTGTACTTAATTTATCAACCAGTTTGTCATACATTTTTTCAATCTCTGACTTTATTTTTACAATCTCAGAAACACACTTTTTATAATCGACATTTCCGTCTTTGGCTGAGTCTGTAAGTTTTGGCAGACTTTCAAACAGATATTCTCTTGCACTCTCGATATTTCCGGCAAGGTCATTCCTAAATAAATCACATTTTGAATAAATCCAGTTTTTTTCATTCTCCACTTTATCTTCACTGCATAGGTCAAGTGAGACATATCTGCAATATCCCGAAAGTGAACGGTACCACTGCTGCAATCCGTTTGTTATCATTCTCAGCTTTTTCATAGGCGAGAGCATCTGAGTTTTTTGTGTCAAAACTTCATCTGTGCTCTGCCATATATCAAATATCTTTATAATATTTTCGAGATATTCCTCTTTTTCTCCATCATTTTTCTCAATATATAAATAGCATTTTTCCGGTTCTTCATCGGCTTTTGAAAGTATCTGTGCCGAGATTTCGTTTTCAATCCTGTCATAATATACGAGTGGAGTCCCTATCTTTCCCGACAGACAGTATGCGACATATATCGGTATGACCCCGTTTCTCACACCAAAATCCTTACCTTTAAGACTCTTATATAACTCCGAAAAACAGTTTTTATTTCCGACACTGTCTTTTATAAATTTTCTTATTTTGTCAAGAAGTTCTGCTATGTCATCATCCTGTTTTTCCGGACTATCCGCATTTTCATCATCATAAGTGATAAGTCCCTTATTTTTAAGAACTGCCCTGTATATAGTCGCTTCTGCACTTTTTCCATCGTCCCATTCGCTCATATCCTCATTTGAAAGCAGTCTGTGCATTATCTCATTTCTGACTTTTTTTATCTGTGAAGATATATCATTTTTATTTATCAGCTCATGGTTTATGCACGGTGTTTTTCCATAATAATCGCTGCATATCGAAGACAATATCTTTTGCAATTTGCGGTTTGTATCTATATTGTCATTCTTTTTAAGTTTCGCTTTTTTCTCACCATTTTTCTGCATATAAAAATATATTGCATTATTTGTTCCCGGCATATAATGTTCATTTATCTTGCGGTTTATCTCAAATACAACATCATCAAGACAAAAATAAGCCTCCTCCAACGCTGTTTCATTTTCTTTTAGATATTCCTCATCATTTCTTATATCATTTATGGCATAATATTTTTTAATATTGTCCGTGAAATCCACACTTTCAGCAGGGCATATGACAACTATTCTCTCATTTTCAAGTTCCTTTAAATTCTGTTCTATTTTTTCTCTGTCAGCTTCTCCCATACTTAAGATTATCTTGCCATCCGAAAAGTTTTCCTTTGATAATTCTTCTATGCGTTTTTTCAGATATTTAGTATTTTCTAATTTTTTTCCATACTCAAAACAATATTCAAAATATCTTGTCATCTTCTTTTCATCATTATATTCCTTTGGAAGTTCAAATCGTCTCTCAGTTGTTTTTCTAAAACATTCCACCACTTCGCTCTGACTGCATTTTATTTTATTTATTCTTTTTTCTATCTCTTTTTCAAAGTTTGCATCCGTATTTATCCTGAATACATAGCTGTCGCTTCTTCGCCTGTAAGTTAAATAGCCACCGTCTGTAAGTGCTTTTTTTGCAGCCTCATACAGATTTTTATTTTCCTCTAAACATACCATGCAGATAAGACATTTATCGTTTGCCACAAGTTCTGTCTGATTTAACATATTTAATAGTGCGACAGACTTTATTATCTTTTTCATATAATCATAGAGTTTATCTCCATAGAAGCCCTCGCCGCCATTGTCAGCCTGTTCTTTCTCACATTTCCTGATAAGATATTTCGCTTTTATATACTCCCTGTGGCATCTCTCATTTGATATGTCCTTTTCAAAAATATAGCCAAAATAGTCAAATATCATGTCCGCTGATACAAGCGTATCGCTGTTTTCGGTATGATTTTTTACAAATCTTGCAAGTGTGTTCGGCTCATCATTTGACATAAATGTAAATACCGTTCTCTCATTCTGACCGACTTTTTCACTTATCTTTACAAGAGTATAAACAGTGAGCGGTGCTAATGGGAAACACCCTTTTACTATTATATTTTCATAATCTTTCTTATCAAATATGGTGTACATATTTGTCATGTTGTAGGTTCTTTCCGTAATCTTAACAGTGTCAATTCCATATTCTTTATAATATGTCCCCATGTTTTTTTCATCTTTATGTATGACATTCATCATAAGCTCATAATAATTCTGTGCATTAGTCCTGAAAACCACTTCGCTTAATCGTCCCTCAACACCTTTAAACGAATTTAATATCTGTGTTGATAAAAATCTTCCATACTCTTTTATACTTTTGTGTGTCACAAAAATATGGCGTATATCAGGCTCTTTTGACGCATTGCAAAGTTCACACATTGACTGCACAAGCTCCATATCTTTTGATGTCTCTCTGCTGTCCTCGCCCTCAATAAATTTGCTGAACTCATCAAATACTATTATCATTCCGTCAAAGCCGTATTTTTTGAGTTCATAGGCAACATTTTCATATATTTTTGGAATATTATTTTCAAGCAGCGGATTGAACTCTCCACCTGCCGTCAACTCTTTATATATCTTCTTAAAAACTTCAAGTGCCGGCAAAATATTTTTTTTTATATCGCTCGCAAACTTTTCAACCTCATACCCTGCATTTTCCAGATTTTTTGTAAATCTTTCATATGTTTCAGGATAATCTTTTTTCCATGACTCAGTCTTTTTAAGCACTTCATCGTATATTGAATTTGGCATCAGATTAGTTATTTTCTCCCTTTCTAATGCCTGAAATAGTGCAAGTCTGTATGAATTTTCAAGTGATGACCTGCCGAAACTTATTATCACAGGAAGATACCTTTTTTTATTTTCTCTGCCACATAAAATATTTTTTTCGATACAGGCGGCAAGTCTCTTATTTTGCTTTTTTATCTTTTCATAAAATCGTGTTATTGAATCTTCCCATTTCTTATCATTTCTGTTTTGCAAAAGTGCAAGAAGCACCAGCAAAAGATGTGATTTTCCTTTTCCATAAGGACCTACAAGAAGTGTTGACTTATTATTTTTCTTTTCAAATATATTTTCTAAATATGACTCCAAAACATTTAATGTACTTTTTGCAGGTATAAATTCATCTATCTTACTTATCTTATCAATATCAAATCTTATGTTTACAGATGTCTGAAATCTCTCATCTAATTTTATGACATCTTTTAATATCATCTGTGTTCCCTCCTGAGCCTTTATTTATAAATCTGTTCTATGACTTCATCTCTGGTTTTTATTGAACTCTCCTCAAAATAAACAGTATCAAGTCCTGCTGTCCTGTCTATCTTAAGATAGCCGTCCTGTTCTAATACATCGAGACAGTCATTTAATGTTATCCTGTTAATCCCGAATATTTTTCCCGGACTATTTTCATCCTCAAGCAGATTTTCAATGCTTACGCTCGTTCTTTCCTTTTCCTCAATAAGTCCTGCCTTTTCTAAGTAGCCGCATATTCCGTACAATACGGCGAGACTGCTTATATCCTGTTCTTTTATCTCATTTCTGCTGTACTTATCATTAGTTTTTGTCAGCAGATGAAGTTCTGCAAGCGGACAATGCATTTTTTCTTCCGGGTTTCTCTCCCTGTTGTCATCAAGATACATCTGAAGAAGCACCGCACAGTCATTAGATAGTGACCTCTCAGAATATGAACCCTGTCCATGCCCCCTCTTTTCAAGCTCCTCCTCCATCATAAATTCAAATTCTCTCCTGTTAAATCTTTCTTCGCTGACACTGTTAAAAAACAAGTTCCACATAGTCGCATCTTTATAGTTTGATGCGATATTATAATGGATTATCCAAAGTGTATCTTTATTTTCAATATATTTGTCATTTTCAAGAATAAGCTTGCCGCATTTTGAAATAAAACTTCCCTTTTTAATATCATATTTTACCGGTGACTGCTCTGCTTTTTTTACGATAAGTCCTGCTGCCATAAGCCAGTATTTTATTGATTTTGCCATAACTGAACCAACACCTAATGCGTCTGCCCCCTCAAAATACTTTTTTGAAAAAAGTTCAGGATTTTTCTCTATCTCTACAAGTCCTTTTGTAAGCCAGCCCTCTCTTATATAAAAACTTCCATTCCCTTTTAATGTAATCTTATCTTCCATATATCACCTTTTTATTGACAGTACCTTTCTCATATAACAACCAACCGAAAAATGACCCACACACTCCTGACATCTCCTGCACTTATCATCATCAATATGATAATCTGCCATCTTGTCAGCCACGGTATTTGTGTCATTTGCAAAAGACCTCACTTTAATGGCACTAAATCTGCACACGCTCTCACACGCCCTGCATCCTAGACACATCTGATATTTTGTAATCTGACAGTCAAGTTTTCTTTTTGCTTCTTCTGCATCTTTAGCACGCATAAGTTCCGGATGGTCCACTATTATTTTGAGTTTTTTTGTTCCGATTTTTCCCTGAAGCCTTAAAACTGCTACGCTATTTGCATCAACAACATAGACTTCACCAAGTCTTTTGTCTCCAAGCTGCTCAACAACTCTTCCAAATGGCTTAAACAGCTCGTATAATGTCGGTGTTATCTCTCTCGTAAGTTCATAGTTGAATGCCAGTTCCTCCTTTACGCACCGCTCGAAATTCACAATAGAATTTTTGGCAAATTTCACTCCGTTGCCGCCCTGTCTCGCTTTCCAGTTTCCGCTGTCCACATACACCTCCGGGTCTTTCTTTCCAACACTTTTTGCAAAATCAATAAGCATCGCATGAAATTTTTCATATTGTTCTTTCATATGTATTTTTGATAAGAACTCCGACCATGAACTGTTATTTGGGCAGCACCAGCAGCCTACTCTCGAATAACCCAGCCTGTAGGCTTTATTAAATATAATTCCTCTCGTCATGATATAAAGCCATACATCAAAGTCATACCACGATATGATAGGTGCACATACTTCCTGTTTGCTTATCTTTGATGACTCTGAAACCCTGTCATATTTATTTCTGCTGTTTGACTCACTTCTCCTTATTCCCTGAAATGATAAAACTTTTGTCTTGTTGGCATATATCGTCTCTATCTTTCTGTTTATCGCACCTGTCTTAAAAATCGTGCAGCACCACCTCATAACCCTGCTCGGAGGTCCGACTATACCACACAGCTCCTCAAAATTTTTATCCTTATTTCTCGATGAAACGATAAGTGCTTTGGGATTATGCCTTTTATATTCTTTTATATAATTTTCCGTCTCAGGAAACTCCAGTGTCGTATCTCCGAATATATGGCATATATCCGGTCTTCCCATTGCTCTCTTAACTAAATCCGCAACTACCGTTGAGTCTTTTCCGCCGCTGAATGACACAAAAATTTCCCTGTCATCATAATCCTTAACTTTTTTCTTTATCTGAACCATGGCATCATCATCTATATCATCAAACCTCTTTTTATTGGCGGTAATAAATCTTTTTACCATCTGCTCAAAAAAATCCGTATTTATATGCTGAACTCTTTCATTATATAAAGTACGTATATTTTCCGTTTCCTGCTTTATAAGCTCACTTATCTTAAGCTTCATATTTTTCCCGTCAGCATAATAGATATTTCCGTTTCCATTCCATACGGACACATTGTCAAGTTCTCCCTGCTCTTTTCCAAGAAGTATCTCAAGCAGCACCTTTTCTTCCGGAAATACGATGCGGCAGTCTTTTACAAACTTTTTCCCCTTTTTTCCACAGCATCCGCATACCTGCTCATACAACGGCACCTTACACTCATTACACCAGTAAAGTATTGATTCTACTACAAGATGTTTTCTGCTGCGGCATATAGGACATTCTATATTTCTGTCATAATCATCATTGTCACGCACTATGTCATTATTATTGTTTATATCAAATACATAATATTTTCTTTCCTTTTCAGGAAGTTTATCTACATCTATATCCTTATTTTTATCGTGATTTCCATAACACTTATAAAAAATCATATCGTACCCCATTCTTATATAATTTTATTTTTATTGTGTTTTCTATATCAAACTAAGCGGTTCGATTTCCAAATATGCACAAACTGAAAGCATTTCAGATGCATTCATCTTCCTCTCTGCCTTTCCGGTCAGAAGTCCTACATCCACTTTTGTTTTCCTTGCAACCTCCGATGCAGATATGTTGTTTCTGCTGATATAGGCTGCTATTTCTTTTTGAGCTTTTGTTTCTTCTCTTATTTCTTCCATTTTTACACCTCATTTTCTTGTTTTTCAAGAACTGTATATATAGTATATCCATTATATACTTGTCTTAAAAGAAATTCAACCATATGTTTTCTTATATTTCAAGAATATTTTCCATATTCTTGACACTGTTGTTTTTGTTTTGATACTATCTATAAAGAATATTCAGAAAACAACCGCTGAATAATAATTAGAAAAATAAAATGAACTTTAATATACTATTAGGATATGCGTAACTTATCCGACAAGTACAAACATATTACTGACTACACTCTGTAGACGGTAATGCCAAAATTTATATAAAGAAATGAGGTTGAAAATGAAAAATCCTGTTATAGCAAAAATGCTAAAATATTATAGAAAATCAAACAATCTGTCCGTAGATGATGTTGCCGCATATCTCGATGAATGTGGAATTTCTGTTGCAAATAAAACAATTTACGGCTGGGAAAGCGGTCAGACACAACCGGATGCTGATATACTTCTATATCTTTGCAAATTTTACCGTATCACTGATGTATTGGGAACTTTCGGATATTCCAAGAAAAAAATAAACGAAACATCAACTTACTCACTTAAAGAACGTGATCTTGTTGATGCCTATAGAAAAAATAAGGCTCTGCAGCCTGCCATAGACAAACTGCTCGACCTTAAAAGCTGATATTTTTTGATATTTTTATAATTCTTTTGTATGGCAGATAACTTCCGTGATATTTTTATCTATCCAGTTTTTATCTGCCATATCTTTTAAAATTTCACAAGCCTTATCGTGATCCATCCCATCTTTGTACGGTCTTTTTTCCGTCAATGCCTGATATATGTCGGCACACGCCATTATCCTCTGAAGTGTAGTTAATTCGTCTGCCCTTTTACCAAACGGATAACCGCTGCCGTCAAGCCTTTCATGATGAAATGCAGCAATATCCCTTATCTCTTCAAAACCATCAACCTTGGATAATATCATATATGTATAACCGGCATGGTTTTTCATCTTAGCAAATTCTTCATCCGTAAGTCTTGCAGGCTTTTCAAGTATCTCATTTCCTATTGCAATTTTTCCTACATCATGCAATGTTCCCGCAAGATACATCTTATCGCAGATAACCTTATCATATCCCATTATCTCTGAAATTTTTGAAGCCGTTCTTGCCACTCCGAGAGAATGTCTGCTCGTAAATTCTGACTTGTAATCGATTATCTTTGCGAACAGATCTGCAAGGTCTTTTAACACATTAAAAGAATAAAAACTCTTTTCACATGGTACCTTTTCCCAGAAATATTCCTCAATATGTTCATCACCGAGTCTGCTAAACTCCTCTTTATCAAAGGCATCAAAGAACATCTTCGTCACTTCACTGTCAAATCTTTTGTCCTTATTTTTCTCAATAAAATGGACCGCTTTGTTAAAAACATCTTCATCAAATTTCTGTGCCTTGCAAAATGCATCTAGCATATCACTAAAATGTATTATCCTTGCAAACAGAGGAACTTCTGTCCATTTTTTTTCAAAAGGACCTGAACCATCCGCTTCTTCATGATGATATAATATAACATCTTTTACACCTGTTTTAAAAGGATATTTTTCGAGATTTTTCTCACCGTATATGCAATGCATACCAAGCTGTCTCGGAGTTATGTCATCACTACTTACTTTCAATGTATCAATATTGGATATATCACTATAAAATTCTTCATTTATATATTGTGTAAGGGCATTGTCGTGAAGAAGTGCACATGCCGCAAGATCTCGCAATGCATCATCAGACACCCCCATCTTTTCTGCCATGCAGACACTCATATATGCCACTCTTTTTCCATGATTTGAAGTAACATGGATCAACTCTGCTTCCACACAGTCAAGTGCAAAAGAAAATGCACTTAACAATCCTATTATATCTATTTCCATTCTCTTTTCCTCTCATTATCAACACCAGTTATAACCAAAAACATATAAAACGCTTTGGTTTTTTACATCATTATCTGATTTTCCTAAAATATAAGACCATATTATTTTACAATATGGTCTTATATTTATCTATATTTTCTATTTTAACACTTTTTCGTTTTAATACAACTCAAAATTTCACTATCGACACTTTCGGTGCTGCCTTTATCTATACAATCTTTGTTTATTCCATACATTTTAATCTGTAATCGTTATCTGCCATATCCACAATACCTTCTAAAATAATCTTCTTACCGCACATTCATAACAAGTGCTGATTTTTCAACATCGCCTATTGCAACCTGCTCAACGCTCTCATACTCATCTGAATTTGTGATAATAACAGGTGTGACCGTATTATATCCTGCACTTCTGATTCCCTCTATATCAAATTTAAGTAATGGCTGTCCTTTCGTAACTTTATCACCCTCTTTTACGAGTGCTTTATAATATTTTCCTTCAAGCTCAACCGTATTTATTCCAACATGGATCAAAAGTTCAAGTCCATTATCCCCAGTCACTCCTATGGCATGAAGCGTATCAAATAAAGTCGAAACCTCTCCGTCAACCGGTGATACGACCACCCCATCGCCTGGAATAACTGCCATTCCTTTTCCGAGGATTTCATTTGCAAATGTGTCATCAGGAACTTTTGAAAGCTTAACAGCCTCGCCCTTTAATGGTGAATAAATCTCTTTTACTGCATTATCTCCAGTTGAACTGTTGTTTTCTGCCGTAACTGTTTTTTGTTCACCTATCGTATCATTTGCTGTTTCCGCCTTACCGGATGCACTGCGATTTACCGCAGTAATATTTTTTATATCACCTGCCGCCTTTACATCCTCTTTTGTTCCTCCGGATATATGTACAAGTGCTATAAATTCATCATATACCTTGTTTACCGCACCTGTTCCAAAGATTATCTGAAGCTGTCCCGAAGCCTCAAACACACCTTTTACACCATCTATATTTTCAACTGCTTTTTTACTGTATTTTGAGTTGTCGCCGGTAACAATTCTTAATCTCGTGGCACAATGTGCCACTGAGATTATATTATCGCTCCCTCCTATTTTTTCCAGCACTTCTTCCGCTGCTTTCTTATAATCCATAACTTCATCCTCTATATTTTCACTCTATTTGCAAAGTAAAATAAATATTATGAACTTACACTATCATCATCAGTCCATTATTTATATTTCAATTTTTAGATTATTACATTCTAAAATCACATTGCATTATTTATCTAAAACAATCAATCCATATCCCTTACAATCTTTCTGATTGGAAGTACACAAGCCGGTGAAACAGAAAGCTCATCTATTCCCATCTCAACAAATCTCTCCGTAAGCTCTGTGTCGGCACCGAGTTCTCCGCAGATTCCTGCCCAGATTCCCTCTTTATGTGCATTGTCGATAACCATCTTAATCATTCTGAGAATTGCCTCGTGATGTGGGTTGTAAAACTCGTCTAGTTTTGAATTCTGACGGTCTATAGCAAGTGTGTACTGTGTCAAATCATTTGTTCCTATACTAAAGAAGTCAACTTCTTTTGCAAGAAGGTCACTTATAATGGCGGCTGCCGGGGTCTCTATCATGATTCCCTCCTCAACTTCGCCAATCTCAACTCCTGTTGCAACAAGTTCCTCCCTTACCTGTTTTGAGATTTCTTTTATTCTCCTTACTTCGTCAACAGATGTTATCATAGGGTACATGATAGCGATATTTCCATATGCACTTGCTCTGTATAAAGCACGAAGCTGTGTCTTAAATACTTCCTCTCTGGTAAGACAGATTCTTATTGCTCTGTAACCCATTGCCGGATTTTCCTCTTTTTCAAGATTGAAATAATCTGCCTGCTTGTCTGCTCCTATATCAAGCGTACGGATTATAACTTTCTTTCCTGCCATTGTCTCTGCCACCTGTTTGTAAGCCTTAAGCTGCTCATCCTCCGTCGGATAATCACTTGCTTCAAGATAAAGGAACTCACTTCTGAAAAGTCCGATTCCTGCCGCATCATTCTGAACGACTGCTGCAAGATCTGACGGGTTTCCGATATTTGCGTATAATTTTATCTGTTTTCCTGACTTTGTTACTGTATCTTTTCCCTTAAGACTCTGTAATAGTTTTTTCTGCTCTTTTGCGGCTTCCTGCTTCTTTACATAATCGTTCATAGCAGCTTCATCAGGCTCTACAATAAGTTTGCCCTCAAAACCGTCAATGATACCTGTCTTTCCATTCCACTCCTCGTCAATATCAACACCGATAAGTGCAGGTATTCCCATCGTCCTTGCGAGGATAGCCGTATGTGAATTTGAAGAACCAAACTTTGTGACAAATGCAAGAAGTTTTGTCTTGTCCATCTGAACCGTCTCACTAGGAGCGAGGTCATCAGCAACAACTATAACCGGTTCATCTCCTATATCACTGTCACTTGTTTTTCCACAGAGAATCGAGATAACTCTCTCCGAAATATCCTTTACATCGGCAGAACGAGCCTTGAAATAATCATCCTCCATATTTGCAAACATCTCTGAGAAATTATCACCGGTAACTCCAACCGCATACTCAGCATTAACTTTCTGTGAAGTGATGATATTTTTTACTGAATCATTATAATCATCATCCTCAAGCATCATAGCATGAACCTCAAAAATCTCTGCATTCATCTCTCCGACTTCTTTCAATGCTTTCTCATAAAGTCCGTGAAGCTGCTCAATCGCTTTTTCCCTTGCTGCTTCATATCTTGCAATCTCACCCTCAGAATCCTCTGTTTTCTTTCTAACAACAACATTCTGATTTTTTGAATAAAAACTAATCTTTCCTATTGCAATACCGCCAAAAATTTTCTTTCCAAAATACTCTTTCATAATGACCCTCTTTTCTGCACACATTTTTTTTACATAATATGAAATATGATATATTTCACACCTTAGATTTGTATCAAGTGTGCACAAACACAAATCTTATGTTTGAAAAATCGGATTTTTAACGATAAAATCCTGCATATATGGATTTTTCAAACTATCATCATAAAAACTAAAACCCGGACACAAAACTAACTATATTTTTTCACATACTTAATATTTATATTCTTTAATATGTTTATTCAAAATAAAAGTTAAAAGTTTCGTGTCCGGGTTTCGCCAACTGAATGTAACAATCCCTAACAGGTGTGTTTATATTTAATTTGCAGTTACTAACGTGACTTTAAATTCACTTTTCATGGTATAATTCACACTGCATAGCTGATAATATTTTAATATTTCAACTTTCCTTGTGAATATCTTTCTGTCCTTCACCTGAAAGTCTCTGAATGTGAATAGTCAGATACGATATTTCCTCCAAAGATACATTATACTTCTTGCTCACTTTGAGATAATCTCTTATCCTTAATGCACATCTGTAGCTTTTTGGAAATTCGTCTTTTACCATTATGGCGAGTCTGTCATTCGTATCTTCACCATATACTTCATTTTTTACAACCCTCGCAAGAAAGTGTTTAATATGAGTGATAAAACGCTCATAATATAAACTTTCTCTGTCAAGTTCTCGTCCAAATGTATATCCTACTATATTTACAATATCTTTTGTAATCCCCGGAATATTTATAGTCTGCATCATATCAGCATCGATCTGGGCATTTAATATATGGATTGCAAAAAATCCTGCCTCATCTTCTGAAAGCTCAATCCCAAGTTCTTTTTTTATGATTTCAAGAGCTTCTTTTCCGGCTTCAAATTCTTTTTGATAAAATCTTTTGATTTCCCATAAAAGTGCATTTTCAACTTCAATACCTTTTTTATAACGGGTAATCGCAAAATTTAAATGATCGGTAAGCGTTATGTAAATTATCTTGCTGAGTTTCATATCAAACTTTTCTTTTACCATCGCTATTATACGATTTGCAACCTGAGCATACTCATAAGGAATATCCTTTAATATTTCTTCAAGTCTGCTGACACTCTCATCAGGCATCGAAAACTTTTTCTCAATCTTTGACTCGTCAAGAATATCTCCGTTTTTCTTACCAAAGCCTAAACCTTTTCCCATAACAACTATCTCTTTGCCTTTATCATCACAGGCACTTACAACATTGTTATTTATAACTTTTAAGATTTTCACCTTTCTTCCCCCGGACAAAACAGCAAAATTTTCACCGAGTTTTTCAATTCAAAAAGAAAATAAACTTTAAAAAAATGAAATCAAAAAAACTGCATCACACCTATACCTAAACAATAGTAATATATAAACTACGTTCATTATCAAACGGTGCAACCCAGTCTTGCCTAATATGTATGATATACAATCAGTAACAATCCAGTTCGCTTTCGCAACTTGTTTCGTTGCCAATATATTACTATCGTAAATATGATTCGTCAAGTGTTTTTTGTATTTTTGCTGTTTTGTATAAATTTTAAGCTATTTTTTTATGCAATTTTACCAATAAAACTTTCTTTACTTATTTATGCCTTGTCTGACAGTCTATTTCAGATTGGCAAATAAAGCTCCATTATTTTTCATTAGTTCTTATATACTAAAATTGAAGATTTTTAAATTTACGCTCTGCCTCACGCCTTTGGTCTTTCTTTGCTATATCCTGTCTCTTGTCGTACAATTTTTTACCTTTTGCAAGACCAATCTCAACTTTGACAAGACTTCCGCTAAAATAGACACTGAGCGGCACGACCGTATAACCTTTCTGTGCTATCTGACCTTCAATTTTTCGTATCTCACTTTTGTGAAGAAGAAGTTTACGCACTCTTAACGGATCTTTGTTAAAAATATTTCCTTTCTCATATGCAGGGATGTGCATATTGTAGACATAAACTTCTCCTTTTTCAATTCGTATAAAAGCTTCTTTTACACTGCATCTCCCCATTCTGAGTGACTTAACCTCAGTTCCCGCAAGTGATATTCCGGCTTCATACTTATCTTCAATAAAATAATCATGATATGCTTTTTTATTGTTTGCTATAAGTTTTTTTGTCTGCTTAGCCATAACTACCTCTATTTACTTCTTTAATTTTTTTGCCTGTTTTGCTTTTTTCTTTGCTTTCTTTTTTGCCTTATTTAAGGCTCTCTTTTTGGCTGCACCGGTAAGTTTCTTTACCTCATGCTCTATCTTTGCTTCAGCGGCTGCTTTAGCGGCTTTCTTTTTAGCTTTTTTCTTTCTGTACTCAAATGCCTTTAATGCTTTTTCTTTCGCTTCCATAACAGCCTTCTGCTTTGCTCTTGCTGCAGCCTTATTCTTTGGTTTTGAAACCGCCTTAGATTTTCTCTCTGAATCTCTTCTACTTCGGCTTTCTGAACTTTTTGAAGTTTTTCTTCTATGTCCATTTGCTGATGAATCAGACTTTTCTACATTTCTGCGTTTCTTTCCCTTTGCAGTCTTTTCTCTTTCAGAAGATCTTAAACTCTCTGAGTCTGACTTTTCCACAACTCTACGGCTCTGGCTTTTTGCTGATTTTCTTTCATTTTCTCTGCTCTCAGGCTCTTTTTCATCACCACTAACTAATGAACTATTATCAGACTCTTTATTTTTTATGGTTTTATCTCCAATATTGCCATCAGCATTTTCGGAATCACCATCTGAAAGCTCATAATCTTCACATACGGTAAAGTCTATTGTTTTCGTAAGTTTATCAACTGCTGAGACAGTTATCCTTATCGGTTCACCGAGTTTATATGACTTTCCTGTATGCTCGCCTACCATTCTGTACTTTTCTTCCTCAAAATAATAATAATCTCCCGGAATGTCGGCAACCCTTACCATTCCCTCAACAGTATTTGGAAGTTCAACATACATTCCCCATGTCGTGACACCTGATATAATACCATCAAAGCTCTGTCCGATAAACTGTTCCATATACTCAGCCTTTTTCAGCTTCTCAACTTCACGCTCTGCATCATCAGCTCTCCTTTCAAGCCTGCTCGCAGCCTCCGCAACTTCTGGAAGTATCTGATTATAATGACCTATCCTCTTGTCATTCATCTGTCCATGAATATTTTCCTTTATGATACGGTGTATCTGAAGGTCAGGGTATCTTCTGATAGGTGATGTAAAATGACAATAATATTTCATCGAAAGACCAAAGTGTCCTCCGCACTGCGTCATATATTTTGCCTGTTTCATTGAGCGAAGTGCAAGTCTGCTTATAAGTGCTTCTTCCGGCTTTCCCTCAACGGATTTTATAAGCTTCTGTATCTCTTTTGGGTGAATCTCACCGTCTGAGTTTACCTTTAAAGTATAACCAAAATTCTCTATAAAAACTCCGAGCTTGTTTATTTTTTCCTCGTCAGGCTCCTCATGAACACGATAAACAAACGGAAGTTCCTGCCAGAAATATTCCTCTGCCACTGTCTGGTTTGCAGCAAGCATAAACTCCTCGATTATACGGTTTGCATTGTTTCTCTCATATTCTTTTATCTCTACCGGCTTGCCCTTTTCATCAAGAATTATCTTGCTCTCAGGGAAATCAAAATCAATAGAACCTCTCTTAAATCTTCTCTCTCTTAATATACCAGCAAGTTCATACATGAGTTCAAACATAGGTATAAGTTCTTTGTACTTCTCCTGTTCTTCCTCATCTTCAAGCTCGACTATCTTATGAACACTTGTGTAGGACATTCTCCTGTCTACATTTATAACGCTTTCTTCTATGCTGTGTTTTACTATCTCACCCTTTTCATTTATATCCATCATACAAGAAAGTGCAAGTCTGTCTACTCCCTGATTGAGCGAGCAGATACCATTTGACAGTTTATGCGGAAGCATAGGTATAACCCTGTCTACAAGATAAACACTCGTACCTCTCTTAACGGCTTCCTTGTCAAGTGGAGAACACTCAGTGACATAATTTGATACATCAGCAATATGGACACCAAGATGATATATACCGTTCTCTTTTGTAAGTGATACTGCATCATCAAGGTCTTTTGCATCCTCACCATCGATTGTTACCATCTGCAGATTTCTATAATCGCTTCTTCCGTTCTTCTCCTCCTCTGCTACCTCATCCTCTATCTTTTCAACCTGATCCATAACCTCATCAGGATACTCCTCAGGAAGTCCGTAAGCCTTTATTATTGATAAAATGTCTACCCCAGGGTCATTTATGTGACCGATTATTTCAAGAATCTTTCCCTCAGGATTTGTCGTATCACTTCCATAATCGGTAATCTCAACAACAACCTTATGTCCTGTTATCGCACCTTTGCTCTCAGCTTTTGGAATATAAATATCCCTGCCAAACTTTTGATTGTCAGGTACAACAAACCCGAAGCTCTTACTCTTTGAATATGTTCCAACGAGAATATCTGTTCCACGCTCAACAATGGATATAACCTCACCTTCACGCCTTTTTCCATGTGCTTTGTCATCAATAACTACATGAACCGTATCTCCATCTATTGCTCCTCTGGTCTTGTGTGCAGGGATAAATATATCTTCGTCATCTCCCTCAACACGAACAAAGCCAAAACCTCGCTGAGTGCCCATAAATTTTCCAACAAAAATATCCTCAGAAAGCGGCTTTATCTTTCCCTTAAGATCAAGCTGTATCTTTCCCTCGCTATACAATTCGTCAAGAACTGCCCTGAAATCTTTCTTTTCCTTTGCCGGAACCTGTAAGACAACTCCCATCTCTTTTGTTGACATTGGTTTATAACTTTTTGAATTAACAAATTCAAGAATCATCTCTTTTTTACTGTTTAAAACTTCTCTATTCATACAAACACCCCCTATTGCTCAATTTATATATATATTATATCCTATAATCCATGATGAAACAATCATTTTGTAGGATAAAATAATATTGCGGGTAACAGTTCAGCCTTTCATTTAATAAATTCATAAACCTGCCAGCAAGCTGTCAGCCGCTGCTACGCAGCTTATGTTTATTTCATTTATAAATGAAAGGCTATTCCGCCCAAAAAAACAAGCCAATAATACATCGAGCAAGCTCGTGTATTATTGACTTATCTTTTTTTGGCTGAACTGTTACTATTATGAAAAAATACTAAGATTCAATAAAAGTGAAATCAAAACAAATAATACTGCAAGAACTCTTGTAGCTACAACAAGTCCGCCCTCCATAGAACGACCTTTATTCTTTCCCCAATAAGACTCTGCTGCTCCGCTGATAGCTCCTGTAAGTCCTGCCTGCTTGCCTTCCTGAAGAATAACTACAACTGTAAGTGCAACACATACGATAATGTATAGAATCAATAAAATTCCATGAATTGTCTTAATCATCGACTATGCTCCTCCATTCAACTAAAACTCAAACAATAAATTTCATGCCCTGACATAAAGATTATTGTCATAAACTGATTAGTACAGCAAAAAACACTGTACTAATCTAGTCTATCATAATGTTACATATATTTCAATATATTTTTTCTATTTGGTAACAGTTACTTACTATTTTTTTATAAGAAGTGATTTTCCGGTCATTTCTTTTGGCTGTTCAAGTCCCATAATCTCGATAAGTGTAGGTGCTATGTCTGCAAGGCATCCGCCCTCTCTCAGTGTGTAAGCATCGTCATAATTTACAAGAACAAACGGAACAGGATTTGTTGTATGAGCAGTAAATGGTGCTCCTGTCTCATAATCTACCATCTGCTCTGCATTTCCGTGGTCTGCACAGATAAATAATACTCCGTCAGCTTTTTTAACTGCCTCTACTGCCGTTCCGACACACTCGTCAACTTTCTCAACTGCTGCTACCGCTGCCGGGATAACTCCTGTATGTCCGACCATGTCAGGATTTGCAAAGTTGATAACAATAACATCATATTTATCTGATGCGATAGCTTCATTAAGTCTCTCACTTACCTCAGGTGCACTCATCTCAGGCTTAAGATCATATGTAGCAACTGAAGGTGATTTTACAAGTGAACGCTCCTCACCTTTGTTTGGTTCTTCAACACCGCCGTTAAAGAAAAATGTTACATGAGCATATTTCTCTGTCTCAGCAAGACGAAGCTGTGTCATATCATGTGCTGCAAGGAACTCACCAAATGTGTTTTCAATACTCTCCTTCTCAAATGCAACAAGTTTGTTTCCGATAGTCTCATCATAATTTGTAAAGCATACAAATGTAAGAGGCATAAATCCGTTTGCTCTCTCAAACTTGTCAAAACTTTCATCACAGAAAGTGCGTGTAATCTGACGGGCACGGTCAGGTCTGAAGTTAAAGAAGATAACTGAATCGTTAGCCTTTATAGTTGCAACAGGCTTTCCGTTCTCCTCAATAACTGTTGGAACAACGAACTCATCATTTACATCCTGTGCATATGAGTCTGCTACTGCCTTAACAGCATCATCAGCCTTAACACCCTCACCCTTTACAAGGGCATTATATGCCTTTTCTACTCTGTCCCAGTTGTTATCTCTGTCCATTGCATAATAGCGTCCATGTACAGATGCAATCTTACCGACACCTATTTTGTCCATCTCTTTCTGAAGTTCCTCTACAAAGCCCTTTCCGGATGTAGGTGCTGTATCACGACCATCAAGGAAAGCATGAACATATACATTTTCAAGACCATTTCTCTTTGCAAGTTCTAAAAGTCCATAAAGATGTGTATTGTGGCTGTGCACACCACCATCTGAGAGAAGTCCAAAAAGATGAAGATCTGAATTGTTTTTCTTTGCATTCTCAACTGCTGCAAGTAATGCTTTATTTTCAAAGAATGTTCCCTCTTCAATAGCTTTTGTAATTCGTGTAAGTTCCTGATAAATGATGCGTCCGGCACCGATGTTCATATGACCAACTTCTGAGTTACCCATCTGTCCATCCGGAAGTCCTACGCTGAGTCCGCTTGCATTCCCTTTCTGGAACGGACACTCTTTCATAAGTTTGTCCATAACAGGTGTCTTTGCCTGTGCGATAGCATTTCCCTCTGTCTTATCATTTAATCCATAACCATCAAGTACCATCAATACAACCGGTTTCTTACTCATAATCGTTATCCTTTCTTTATAAAAAATATTTTGATATAGGTTCAAAAAATTTTCCCTACATCACATTTAAAGTAGTTACATTTTTATCCGACAACAAATTATACATTATTTAATACAGGAAGTCAAAGGAAACATTTTTGCACCCTTTTGCTAAAGTTTCTCCTCTCATTTGTCACATCTGTATTATCGTACAGAATGATAACATGATAAAACATCATTATTTTCCATAATAAATGGTTTAGCTGTATCCTGTCCCCATTCCGTATCATACATCCTCATAAGATATTCATTAAGCTGCTGTTTTGATTCAAACTTAATAACCTGATATGGTGACTGGAACGAAAGTTTTTCTATAAAAATATATTTTTTATTTTTTAACGGCACAAGTACCCCTGCATGACCTATAAAAAGTTCATTCTCTTTTTTACTGAAGCTGGAATGAAAAACAACTGTTATAAGAGATGCCTTAGTCTTATCATTGGCAAATTTAATATCATTCTTTTTTCGATATTTTTTGAAAACACTAATATGTTTATCTGTATTAGTCGAATAAACAGTATTAACACTTGAATATAATGCTTCAAACTTCTTTGTATCTTTTTTGTTATATTTCTGATAAGGTGAATTTTTCAACGCATCACTATCCATGAACAATTCAGTTGTATCCGTCTTTACATTTTTTCCTATTTTCACATAATCTTTTAAAAGATCAAATGCAGTTATACGACAATTATATCCGATAAACATATTATACTTCTTTGACCAGTACTCCGCTATTTTAGTGTCATTATACACTGGTACATTAAGACCAAGTTTTTTATATCCTTTTTTCACAAGACTGGTATTTTTTATAGTCTTATTATATTCATTCACATCTTTCAGCCACTCCTCTACATTTTTCTTTGAAACACCGGCATCAATGAGATATTTTTTCACTTCATTTTGTGTATTTAAATCAGTAAGATTTGAATATTTTCCCAGAGTATCAGTAACCGTTACTTTTAGATGTGAATTATATTTTTTTCCATCTTTTGTTATTCCAGTTACTGTAATATTGCCTGTACCATTAGAAGTTCCTGCCGTAACAGTTCCTTTTTTATCTATTTTAATTTTTTTGAAATTTTCAGTTTTGAATGTTATTTTTTTATACTGTTTTTTATTTTTTATGTTAAGTCTGAGTTTTGATTTTTGACCAAGTGTATATTTACCGCCTGTAATATTCTCGCTGCCGGCATATATCAACGGAGACTTTGTAGAAGCATTAGTATCGCTTTCTCCAAACAATAAACCAATCGACAAAATAATACACATAACAGCTATAATTCTTTTTTTCATAATTATAATCCGCCTTTCTTAAAATAATAATTATTATCAACAAGTACAATGCAGAAGTTATTCTATAGCATAAAGAAGAAAAATACAATTAAGATTTTATTACATTTAAACAAATTTAATCCATTTTTCAAATTGATATAGTAATATTTAAAATATTGTTATATAATAATGCCGTATCAAAAGACATAAACATACTCCCGGAATCTTTCAAACAAATAAATTCGAGAGTACATATAAATATTAAGGAGGTTTTTCATGTACGAATTTACTAAGGATTGTATGATTGGCATTAAAGAAATAGATGACGAACACAAGAAATTATTCGATATGATAAATGATGCCATTGCTCTTGCTGACAAAACTGAAGATGTTACATATATTGCCAAAAATCTTATTAAAGGACTTAAAGATTATGCGGCTGTTCATTTTGCCCATGAAGAAGCATATATGAAAAAAATCAATGACCCTGAGCTTGACTCACAGATTAAAGAACACAAGGTTTTTACAGAAAAGGTAAATAGTTTTAAACTTGATACTTCTTCTAATGAAACTACTAAAAAATCATTAAATGATATTCTCGTTTATATCGTTCAGTGGTTATATAAACATATCTTAGGCAGCGACATTATGATTGGCAAACTTGTTGAGCACTCAGATGAAAACGAAAATGACAACCCGTTTGCCTTTACAGACAAGTATAAAACTGACATTCCACTTGTTGATGACGAACACCGCCATCTTTTTGAGATAATCGAGCAGACCAATGACCTTATTCATGAAAAACTTCTCCATGATAAATATGATGAGATTATGCGTCTTCTCGATGAACTTAAAACTTACACTGAAACTCATTTCAGTGATGAAGAAGCCCTTATGGAAAAAATATCTTATCCGGGTATTGATGCCCAAAAGAAGGCTCACGCAGCTTTTGTTGACAAGCTTGTTCATATTGATATAAACGAACTTGATGAGATTGACGAACACCAGCAGACATATTTGTTTGAACTCATAAATTATCTTTTAAACTGGCTTTCAAACCACATTTTAGCTTCAGATATGAAACTAGGTGAATACATCAAAGAAAACAACATCAGTATAGATTAAAAAGACGGCTGCCGCATCTTCACTGCGACAGCCGTTTATCTTCTGCATTTCTTAAAATTAAAAGCAACAGTTTAGTCTTTCCTTTTTTACGCTCCATCAGCTTATCATTTTATCTCTCTGTGAATATACATTCTGAATATCATGTGTTTCATTTTCATCCTGTATTTTTTTATCTGTCGGCAGGACAAGTTCTTTCATAAGTTCATGAACAGTTGTCATTTCATTTATACGCCCCACATTTGCACCGCAGAATATAAGTCCGTTATTTATGTCTCCATTTACGGCATCGACAAGTGCTTTTGTTATACAATATGGCACTTCGTTAGGATTACACTTTTTCATGCAGTTGTAACATTTGTCCACCGGCTGTTTTTCTTTTTCAACACGCTTTATAAAATCATTTCTTATCGCACGCCCCGGCATACCGACAGGACTTTTGATTATTTTTACATCATCCTCCTTTGCATCAAGATATGCCTGCTTATATTCGTCCGATGCATCGCACTCTTTTGTCGCAACAAAACGGCTCGCTATCTGTACTCCGTCTGCCCCAAGTTCAAGTGCATGGATAATGTCGTCATGGTCAAATATCCCACCGGCAACGATAACAGGTATATGTGTATTATATTTTTCACCGTACTCTTTGGTACATTCGATAATATCTTTTATCTCCTCGTCATAATCAATATTTTCAATATCTGCAAGTTCTTCATCTGAAAATCCCAGATGTCCCCCTGCCTTTGGCCCCTCTATCACAACAAAATCGGCTGTCCTGTCATATCTTCTCGCCCACATCTTAAGTATTATATCCGCCGCACGCCTTGATGAAACTATAGGTGCTATTTTGGTTTTTGCTTTTCCTATATACTCAGGAAGTTTAACCGGAAGTCCTGCTCCGCTTATTATAACATCCGCTCCGGCCGCAACTGCCTCCATAACATGCTCTTTATAATGTTTTAATGCCACCATGATATTTACACCTACAAGACCATTGCCGCACGCTATCTCTTTTGCTCTTTTTATATGTTTTCTTATGGCTAAAAGATTACAGCCTGCCTGGTCTTTCTCAAAACCATCCTCATCATATCCTATCTGTGCCGTCGATATAATACCTATTCCACCTTCAGCTGCAACTGCACCTGCAAGTTTTGAACGGCTTATGCCGACTCCCATTCCACCTTGTATGATAGGTATTTTTGCCACCATGTCTCCGATACGGAGAGCTTTCAACTTTTCTCCACACTCATATATATCCATATTAATCCTCATTTCTGCACGCGTTTTTTTCGCATATCAATTTTGTTTGATTATCAAACTAATCCAAGTATATACCTATAATGTTTTCTTGTCAATGTTTTCTTGTATCTTTTTCTATTTTATGTAGTTTTTAAAACCATATACATTTATTCGCACAAAAAAAGTATTACATTTTGTCCTGGTGTCACACTACTTTACTGACATTTTCCTATGCATTAAAAAATAACCCATATTAAACAAATGTAATTTAAAACCTAACATTGTTTAATATGGGTCATTGTTTTCTCATTAAAATCTATTTGTCTATTCCTATCTCAAATCCAATAAAATCATCTCTTGTCACATATGACTGATGAAGTTCACTTACAAAATCATGATCTCTTATCTCATTATAAAATGTTACTTCACATATCTTCCCAATAAATGACGGCTGAAAAACATCACCACCGAGCACGATACGCTTTGCATAACGGTTTCCCGGAACATTTTTCATGCTTCCGACAAGCTGTCCGTTTATGTATGCATAAGCAGTTTCAGTCTTTGCATTATAACTCACAACATAATGGGACCATTCATTCACCTGAAGTTTACATCCACTGATATCATACCAGCCGCTTACTTCCTTTGAATCTCTTATTCTGAAAGATGAATGACCCTCCCACGCAATTGGAATCATGCCAAAAAAACCAGTCTCATACTTTACATATAAAGCACATCTCCAAGAATGTTCTTCTGTAGGGTATATCCACATTGAAACCATAAAACTATCACTTGACAAAATCTCATGCGGCAGCTCTATAACCTGTTTTTCCTTTGGACCTCCCGGAAATACAAGTGCCTTGCTTTCTTTAAATATACCGGTATCAAATTTCAGCTCACTAAAACATTTTGTATCTGCCTCAAGCTTTCCATCATCCGATTTTACATTACCATTAAGCCTAAATACATAACTGGTGTCATCATTAGTTATATATTCATTCGCAAATTTGTCAAATTCATCAACCGGAAGCGGCTTTGAATAGAAATACCCCTGTGCTATCTGGCATCCGCATCTTACGATAAAATCTCTTTGTTCTTCAGTTTCTATACCCTCGGTGACAACATCCAGCTTTAAGTCTTTGCACATATTGATGACATTTCTCAAAACTTTCTTACCCCTGTCATCATCACCGGAACTGTTAAGAAATTCCTGATCTATCTTAATAATATCTACCGGCAGATCTTTAAGCAGATTAAGTGCTGAAAAACCTGAACCAAAATCATCAATAGAAACAATAAAATGTCTATCTTTCAACATTTTTACATTTCTTATCAGTTCTTCACTGTCTTTAACAAAAACACTCTCCGTAATCTCTATCTCAAGTTCACTGTGATCTATACCATATCTGTCTGCTATCTCAACAAGCATATCAGGAAATTTCTTATTGTAAAGATGCAGTCTTGACATATTGACTGACACCGGGATATGCTCATATTTTTTGCCTTTCCAACTTTTCTTTATACGACAGACTTCCTCAAACATATACATATCAAGCTTAGATATAAAACCGTTTTTTTCAAACAATGATATATATACTCCGGGTGTCCTGATACCGTCATCAGGATGATTCCATCTGGATAATGCCTCTGCTCCGGTTAATTTTGTTGATATCATGTTTACCTTTGGCTGAAGATAGGCAATAAATTCACCGTTTTTTAATGCATCGTCCATCTCGATTTCCATATTTCTGTTTCGCTGTACTTTCTTATCATTTTCCCGGAAAAATACATATCTGTTCTTTCCGTCATATTTTGCTTCATACATTGCAGAGTCACATTTATGTAAAATATCATCGAGCATGGTGCTCACTCTCTGCCTTGTAACGATTCCTATACTGAGGGATACATTAGAAAGTATGTCCTTTCTAAAATCTATGTTTTCCATTTGTCTGAGCAGAGTTTCCGCTGTACTCTTAAGCTCATCTTCCGTCATATTACCGTCAATAAGTGCAACAAACTCATCTCCTCCGATTCTCGATGTAAAACCAGAAACATTTTCTTCTATAAGCTTTGCTATACATATAAGGAGTTCATCTCCCATGCTGTGCCCATATATATCATTTACACGCTTGAAATTATCAATATCTATAAACATAGCATGGATACTATCTTTACTTTCAAGTATATCATAAAATTCATAAAGTCCGCGTCTGTTTGGAAGCCCCGTCAGATAATCATACTCCGCAAGATGACTTGACATCTTTCCAAACAGTTTCTCATTTTCCTTCATAGTCATCCTCCACCTAAAATATATGTATTTATAATACAACTTTTTGACAAAAGATACTACTATTTTTTTACTTTTATTTACACATTTACACACTTATCACGCAATCCATGTATTTTTGTATTCTGACATTATCAGGTTTTAATTTAAATATCTTTCCGGATTTAAGTATATTTTTTTCCAATATAAGCCAATACTATGTCTTGTCATATCTTATCTTTTCTTTTAATAAAAATGGACTACACATTTTTATGTAAAGGAGATTTGCTTTGAAAGAAAAATTGAATATTTTTTTCTTATGTTTTTTTATTGCTGTTTTTGTTGCTGCAGCAGCAATATGGCTTGTATTTTCTTACCGTTACAGGCAACAGCTTTCAAATGAAGAACACACATATAAAGAAATCCAAAATAAACTGATAAGAGAAAACACATGGAAAGATACCGACAAAATTTCTTTTTACGATAACAGTAATGACAACTCAGAAAACACACGGAATAAGAATATTAAAACCTCCCATGGTTTAGATATCGCAAAAATTCCTGATGTAGATTTTAATTCTCTTAAAAAATACAATAGCGATATTTATGCATGGATACAAATTCCGAAACTTGGTATTTCATATCCGATTCTCCAGCACAAACGGATAAATAATTATTACCTGACGCACAATCTTGATAAAAGTTTTGGCTATCCCGGATGCATTTTTTCAGAAACCGGCAGTAAAAAAGATTTTTCAGATGCATTAACCGTTCTATACGGGCATAATATGAAGAATGGCTCTATGTTTGGTATGCTGCACCGGTTTGATAACACTGATTTTTCTAAAGTAAAATGCTATATCAACATCATAACACCAATATCTAAAATAAGATATAAGATAGTGACTAATGCAGTCTGGGGCACTAAAAATATCCCTTCTTCTTTTAAAAATTCTGATGAGGGACTGATAAAACTTCTAAATACCGTCCGATTAAATTTATCCCACAAAAACACAATCCACTTAAAAAAAAGCATATCATCAAAAAATCAGCATATGCTTGTCTTATCAACCTGCGGTTCAAACGACAGATCACGTTTTTTGATAATCGCATTAAAACAAAATGAATGGAGGATTAAATTTTGAAACATAAGTCAAAAAAAATCATTGCACTAATAACCTGTATTTCTCTTTTGCTGATTAGCACCTGTGGTTTTATCACCAGTAAAGCTGCCGCACCTGTATATACTGATTCCGGCAAAAAATACAGCTACAAACAGTTTCTAAGTGATTACCAGTTTTTTGTCAAAGATGATCTAAAGACTTCCAACCACTTTGTAGGTGCAGCAGCCTGCGGCGGTATTGCAAACTTAAAATCTTTCGGAAACGGGGCTGTCTCACCTTCATATCTGAATTATATCAAACACATAGACGACTACAGCGGATGCTACAACAGTCATTTTCTTTCAGGTAAACCTGATTATCAGAAATTATTAAACCAGCCGGCATATTACCACGATAAATCTCTATTTGTAAAATGCCATTCTATCACTAAATATCCTGATAAAAACAGTGCTTATATAAACTTCTCTTCAGCATTTGCTTCATTAAAAAAAGAAGCTCAGGATATGGCTGAAAAACGACAACTTACTCTTACTGAGAAAAATTTAAAAAATGCACGCATAGACAATTATTTTGGAAAACTCCTTACAATACCTTTTTCATCAAAAGTCACTTCTGTATATATACCTGAAAGTATTTCAAAACAGGCTGACTGGATTCTTATTGATGGAGTTAAGGATTTAGATGAGCTTGTTTCAACGGAGCATATTATCAGCTTTGAAAAAGGTAAGCCTATTGCCCTAGGCGGCAGTTATGATTTTGTAAAATCAGGTGATAAACAAAAAGCCGTATTTATATCAGCCTCCAAAGGTGATGGTAAAACATTTTATATCTCACCTGATAATAAGCAAAAAAATGCATATCTTCTTGATGATGCACACGGACTTAAAAACCTTAAAAGTGCTTCAACGATTCAGTCAGGTCAAATGGATCTGTCAGGTGTAAAACTTATCTGGAACTTCCCTCAGACACAGAAACTTGCTTTTGAATACCTTGCTGGTCATGTTCTTGCTCCAAATGCTGATATAAAAATATCAGGTGGTTGTTTCGAGGGCGGATATATAGTTGAAAAGATTTCATGCTGTGCAGCAGAAGGACATTTTTATCCTTACGGTGAAGTTCCTCGTGACCAGGGCACTCCGACTCCTGCAACAACTGCACCTACAGCAAAACCGACAATTAAACCAACGACTGCTCCAACTATTAAACCGACTGTCAAACCGACGGCTGCTCCAACTATCGAGCCAACTGTCAAACCGACGACTGCTCCGACTATTAAACCGACTGTCAAACCGACGGCTGCTCCAACTATCGAGCCAACTGTCAAACCGACGACTGCTCCGACTATTAAACCGACTGTCAAACCGACGGCTGCTCCAACTATCGAGCCAACTGTCAAACCGACGACTGCTCCGACTATTAAACCGACTGTCAAACCGACGGCTGCTCCAACTATCGAGCCAACTGTCAAACCGACGACTACTCCGACTGTCAAACCAACGACTGCTCCGACTTCTAAGCCGACCGTTAAACCGACAACTACTCCGACTGTTAAACCGACCGTCAAACCGACGACTACTCCGACTGTCAAACCAACAACTGCTCCGACTTCTAAGCCGTCTGTCAGACCAACCGTTGCCCCATCAGCTTCGCCGTCTGTAGTTCCTCCGGCTAGTCCGTCAGCTATCGTTCCATCGGCAACACCTGATGCAACTTCATCAACCGGTCCGGCAGTCACACCTTCGCCGACACCGGCTCCAACGCCGATTCCAAATCCATCGCCGGCTCCATCACCATCGAATACACCTGTTGTTCCCGGTAAGACTAACACCCAGACACCGACAGTTACACCAAGTGTAACTCCAACGCTTCCCATAAACACACCGTTGCAGACTGCTCCAACACTTCCTTTAAATACACCGTCGCAGACTGCTCCACCGACAGACACTTCTGCTCCGGCGGACACTCCTGTCCCAACGGACACTGATACACCGACAGACACCGATACACCAACTGACACTGATACACCAACTGACACTGATACACCAACTGACACTGATAATCCTAAAAACACACCGGCTCCAAAAGTCAAAAAGACTTCACACAACAATGATGATACAGACACTTACTCTGAGGAACCCGAACTTCCATCAGGACAAAAAGGTTCTCCTTCTACCGGAGAAAAAAATAACTCTCTGCCTTTTATTGTAACACTAGTATTATCAGGTGCAGGAATAATATTCTTTGGTGGCAGAGCATATTTAATCAGCAGAACAAAAAAGACTGATATTTAAAATCTGTTCAATGCACCCAGGCAAGCGGATATTCATAATCCACTCTGCTACCTGCACATAACAGAAATTACTTGTGTCACTCATGGTACAGAAAAGTCCCCCGCTTATTGCCCTAAGCAATAGAAGTGGGGGACTTTTCTCATAATGTTATAATATTTATTCTGAAAGATAATCATTTGCACTGTAGTAATGTGTGAAAATGTCAGTCACTTCATACACCACGCCACCTTTAGATGACGAACAATGACACCATGTTGCTTCACCTTTCTTATTTTTTCCACAATATATCCCAACATGATCTATACTTTCCTCAATATCTTTTTTATATTTTTTACGCTGTTTTTTCAGTTTCTTAAGCTGCTTATCATATTTATTAATCCTTTCAGAATAACCATTTATATCCGCCTGACATTTTTTTATTTTTTCATTGTACGATTTTATCAAAGCATTTATTTTCTCATTATTCTTTTTTTGTTGTTCAATTCTTTGCTGTTGGTCTTGTTGTTCCTTCTCCTCCTCTGATATTTCCTCCTGCTGCTCGTCATTGTCAGATGAAATCTCTGATTCAGATATATCAATAACCTCATCTTTTTTACCATTCAGAGCAGTTATCTTATCTTTATACTCTGATATTTTATCTTTCTTTTCTTCAATCCTATCTTTTAATTGTGTTTTTTTAGTCTTTCTTGCCTTAATCTTCTTATCAAAAGACTTTTCCTTACTCTCATTTGCATCCTGTGCCATCCCCGGCTCTGAGTAAGATTTTCCATCAGCGTCAAAATAAAGCGAACCGGTACCATTTCTGAGACCTATATCTCCCGGCTGCAGCTCATTCTTTTTTATTTTCGGCAAACCTGATATCGAAATAGTCGACCCCAGTGACTCAATCCTCTTCTTATTGTATTTTGAATAAACAAACTGGATAAATCCTGAACAATCAAGCTTCTTAGGCTGCTCTTTTCCTTTAATTTGAACATCTGTAGGCTTTCCTCCCCAAAGATATGTAATCTTTCCTTTATATTTTTTTGCAATTTTCACAATCTCTTTTCTTGGATTTTTCTTAACTTTCTTATCCGCCGCTTTGTTTTTCTTTTGAGAATTTCCTTTATTCATACGTAATGAGACTTCCGGCTTTCTGCCAGATGCATATGAGGTTATTGCTTCCGTCGTTGTACTTACCGCACCTGTTGTAGCATTTGCACTCTTATCTGACTTTCCTTTGTCTTCCATATTTTTATATGAAACAACCGAAACTGTTTCATTTCTTTTATTGTCAGATTTATTTAAAGTCCCGGAACCTGCTGCCGCAACTCCTGCCAACAGACAGACCCCACCTATCAAACCACATGTCATAAATTTACGCTTCAATTTTCTTCCCCCTTCAATCTTTTGTATCAGTATGCAACACTAAAACCGTTTTCTTTTTCGACTATATCTATACTTCGGATTTCAACATTTTGTATATCTATATATGTATCTGAGTTTAGATTAAGAAGCAATCTCTCTACCAATACATCTTCGCCCTGAACTTCCATATATACCGAACCGTCACTTTCATTGCGAACCCATCCCGTAAGACCTAATGATGATGCCGCATTTTTAGCATGATATCTAAATCCTACACCCTGAACTTTTCCACGAAATCTTATCTGTTTTCTCACCATGTCTCTAATCACCTCACTATATGTTTTTTCATTAGCTATAATACTATCCGCTTTAGCTGAATGCGTCAAGTATTGCTGTATATTTTTTATGACTGAAACTGTTACCGGGTTTCCCATAAATTATATTGAATTACTATGAATTATAGTATATAATATATAATTAGTGTCTGTAAAGTTTTAATTTCCATACACTATTTTTATGTTGTTGTGTTCAAAACACCTTTTAAACACAACAACATATTATCAATAAACATACACAGAAATGAGGAATAAATAAAATGAAAATATCAACAAAAGGGCGATATGCTTTAAGGCTTATGATAGACATAGCACAGCACTGTAACGAAAAACCTGTAAGTATAAAAGAAGCAGCCAAAAGGCAGAATATATCAGATAAATATCTTGAACAAATAATTTCCATATTAAATAATGCCGGATATGTAAAGAGCATACGCGGACCTCATGGTGGCTATCTGTTAAAAAAAGCCCCAAAAGACTATACCGTCGGAATGATATTAAGACTCACCGAAGGTTCTTTAGCACCTGTCACCTGTGTCGAGGAAGATGCAGACAGCTGCGAACGAAAAAGCAATTGTGCTACATTTGTAGTATGGCAAAAAATGTATGATGCCATCTGCGATGTTGTCGACAATATAACACTTGAGGATCTTGTATCCTGGCATATCGAGGGTTCGGGTGATTATTGCATCTAAAATGGTGAAATTATTATTCATTGAACAAATGTATCATGTTATAATGTTTCTAAATATTGAAGCTAAAATAAACTTCACAGATATATAATCTGTGAGGTTTTATTTTTAATTTAAAACTTAAGAAATGTAAGACAAACTGTTAAAATTGAATAATAGGAGGCGATTTGAATATGAAAAAATTCTACAGACACATTTCATTTATCCTGATACTGACATTATGTATAGTACCACTTCATGCAGTATCAGTGTTTACCGGACATACTCCATTTTCAGATATGTGTATGACTGCAAAAGCTCAAACCTCGGAAAACATCATTTATCTAAAAGACGGTGAGGGCGAAGGAGGAAATGGAACACTTAACAATCCATACCTAAACATACGAACAGCTTTAAAAAATATTAAAGATGGACAAACCTTATTTCTTATTGATACTGTTCAATATACAAAATATGAAAAAGGTGCGGATGGTTCTGCCCTTCCACTTATAATTAACAAAAATATTACTATTGCAGGCAATGATACTGAAAAATCCATTTTGCAGTTAAGGGCTGCCATCCAGCTCGCCGCAGATGTAACCTTTAAAGATATGAGACTTCAGATAGCACCCGAAATAATACTTGGAAAATCATCTTTAAATTATAATACCAATACAACTTCTGAAATTTTGGGAACGGAAGCTTTTAAAAGCACGGCAATCTATGTTGGAGGGCATACACTTACAATAGATAATGTAAATACAAAACTTGATTCTGAAGCACAGAGTAAAATACGCCCATATATATCCGGTGGTGCATACCGACTGAATACAGATAACAGTATTCTTGGCGGGAACACTGTCGTCAATATTATAAATGCCAATGCCGAAACAAAATTTGCCGACATATATGCGGGGGATTACTTCAAATCAAGAAATATCCCTGCAACTTTAAACCTAAGCGGCAAGTTTCTTGACTCTGTCGTTCATTGTGGCGGCTACTCTGACTCAAGTATTCTCAATAGTGATGTCGACATAAATCTTTATGCCGACAACCCTGATTCTTCAGCACAGGTATCAGGCATAACAGGATTTGATACAGCAAATCATAATGGAAAAGTAAATGTTACATTGACAAAAAATGTATTTTCATCATCAATGAGCTTAAATGACATAGACTGTCTTAAACTTGATAATAATTCAAGGATAAATTTTGACTCCTCAAATATTTTTGATGTTAAAAATGTAATCTTAGGAAATAACACAATACTCGATTTCAGACAGCTTACAGGCAATCCTGCCATAACAGAAACACTTTTATCATTAGCTCCTGCTGACGATACTCAAAAAAATGCTTCAATATTATTAAACAACGAGCAGACACTTAGAATATCAGGTAATGTGACCGGCACAACAAGATTAAATGTTGTTGACACACAAGAAATCATAAGTAACTTTAATTACGGACATACATATGTCACTTCTTCACAGAGTTCAGATGGTACTTTCAGTATCGATGGCACAAAGGATACTTTTGCAGAACTTAAAACCGAAACTGAAGATAATATAAAAAAATGGAGCATATACAAAAAATCAGGTTCCGAGCCTGATGATACTGACTTTAAGTCTTTTGAGATAACTGACGGTCCCGACATTATATATCCTACGGAATTTTATCATGATTATAGCTATAAACTTAAATTTATAAATAAAAATGATGAGACTTACATCCCTGATTATTCAATTTTAATGCGTAACCTTGACTATCAGATAATTAAAGATGGAAAAGTCATTTTTGACAGCTCAGATAACACTGATGATAACAATACCGTATATCCTCTCATAACATTGGAAACTACTCAGTCAGATGAAAATGACGAAAATTCTTCATATGAAACAATTTTGGCTATTGAAACAGACGATGTGGCAAAATTAAAGAATATATACGGAAATTACAGTATCGTTCTAAGTTACTTTGGAAATTCCATAACAAAAAATATAAGAATTGCCGACCCCTTAGAAACTGCGGAACCTACCACAAAGCCTACACCTACACCAACTATTAAGCCAACGGCGGCTCCAACCACCGAGCCTACAAATACACCTACTACTAAGCCAACGGCAGCTCCAACCACTGAGCCTGCAAACACACCAACTACTAAGCCAACGGCGGCTCCAACCACCGAGCCTACAAATACACCTACTACTAAGCCAACGGCGGCTCCAACCACCGAGCCTACAAATACACCTACTACTAAACCGACGGCGGCTCCAACCACCGAGCCTACAAATACACCTACTACTAAGCCGACGGCGGCTCCAACCACTGAGCCTGCAAATACACCTACTACTAAACCGACGGCGGCTCCAACCACCGAGCCTGCAAATACCTCCCAGCCACCGTCAACTCCTGTTCCGGCACCAGCTCCAACACCGGCTCCAACTGACAATACCGCACCAACAGCACCACCTAGTGACCCGGATGCAGCTCCGACATCAGCACCGACTAATGTGCCATCAGTCCCTCCGACTGTTATGCCGACTAACTCACCGTCAGATACTCCGACTCTTGCACCAACAAATACACCAACAGTCTCTCCGACTGTTGCACCGACAAGTACACCATCAGTCTCTCCGACTGTTGCACCAACTAAAAAACCAGCATCTGCAAAAACTAAATTTGCAGATAAAAAGAGTGGTATTTATTTTAAAATATCAAACTCGTCCAAAAAATATTTGGAATACTTATACCCCACTTCAAACAAAACTAATATAGTCATTCCAAATACAGTAAAATATAAAAATAAATCCTATAAAGTTGTTTCTGTTGCACCTAAGGCATTTTATAACAAAAGTAAATTAAAAAAGGTGTGCATAAATGCAAATATAACAACTCTAGGAAAAGACTGCTTTGCAAAATGTAAAAAACTCAACAGTATCACCTTTAAAGGAAGTAAGCCGCCAAAAATAGGCCGAAATGCTTTTAAGAACATCAATAAAAAAGCTAAATTTTATGTTCCGAAAAAGGCTTATGCAAAATACAGAAAAACACTCACTTCAAAAACAGGTTTTAATAAATCTATGAAAATTGTAAAGAAATAGTACATTATCACCTGCATGAGATTTTAAAACAGCAAAGCGTACCATAAATATCTTATTGATTGCAAAACCCCCTGTTATTTTCTGTTTTATAACAGTTAATAACAGGGGGCTTATTTTATTGCAATAAATACATTATCTTACATTTTAAGCATCAACATTTTCTATATAAGCATAGCAGACTTGAAATAAAACATTACGAAATAAGTTCTTCTATCTTGTCCTTGGTTATAAAGCCTATACTCCTATTTGCTTCCTCACCGTCTTTAAATAACACAAGTGCAGGTATGCTCTGTATTCTGTACTTCATTGCAAGGTCAGGATTTTTGTCAACATCGACATTAAAGAACTCTACATCGTCTCTTTCCTCTGACAACCGTTCTACTATAGGTCCTATCATATTGCAAGGTCCACACCAGGCAGCCGAAAAATCAACTAATGCACATTTGCTTGCTAAAACTTCACTCATATCGTTATTTACTATTTTCTTAACCATATTACTCCTCATTTCTGCACACATTCTCTGTGCATAGCGTGAAATATAATATATTCACACCTAATATTTGTGTCAGGTGTGCACAGACACAAATTGTCTGGTTTATTGTCAAAAAGCAGCTTACTATTCCGGTACTACTATCTTTCCTGCTATTGCACAAGCTGCTGCCGATTTTGGTGACGCAAGGTAGATACCTACTTTTGATGTTCCCATACGACCGAGGAAATTACGGTTGTTTGTTGCAACAACTGTCTCTCCGTCTGTCAGAATACCGCCTGTTCGTCCACAGCAAAGTCCACAGCTTGGATGTGTTATTATCGCACCTGCTTTTGAAAGGATTTCCATCGTTCCATTCTCTACCGCCTGTCTGTAAATCTTACGGCTTGCAGGCGTAACGATAAGTTTTACAAAAGGTGCTACATGCTTGTCCTTAAGGATTTCTGCCGCTGCCATAAGGTCCTCAAGCCTTCCGTTTGTGCATGAACCGATAAATACCTGGTCAATCTCTTTTCCCTCAATCTCTGAAATTGGTTTTACATTATCGACATTTGAAGGACAAGCCATAACAGGTACTAAATCTTCCGCTTTATAATTTATAACTCTTGAATAAACCGCATCACTGTCACCGACCAAATCTTTCTGCTCGCCAGTAAGCTCTATCTCACAATACTTTGCTGTTTTCTCGTCAGGTGTAAATAATGCACATTTCGCTCCTGCTTCAATCGCCATATTTGACATTGACATTCTTGAAGCCACCGACATATTTTCCACTGTATCTCCGGCAAATTCAAGAGCTTTATATGTCGCACCGTCAGCACCGAGATCTCCAATAAGCTTCAGGATAATATCTTTAGCCATCACATTGTCAGGAAGTTTTCCCGTGATATTTACCTTGATAGTCTCAGGTACACGAATCCAGAGCGTTCCCGTTCCAAGAATACTTGCCATCTCAGTATAACCGATTCCTGATGAAAATGCACCAACACATCCATATGTAGTAGTATGGCTGTCTGTTCCAAAAACTATGTTTCCAGGTTTAACATATCCTGCTTCTGTCATAAGCTGGTGACAGATTCCGTCTGAACGGTGAATATTTTTCATTCCATATTTTTCCACAAATTCATTTCCAATACGGAAATGTCTTGTGTCATCAACCTGACTTGCTGGCACAAGATGGTCATATATAAGAACCGCCTTGTCAGGATTCCATATCTTCGTAAATCCCATCTCCTCAAACTTTGAGGCAACAAATGGAATAAAAATATCATGTATCATAACTCTGTCAACATTTACGGTAACTATCTCTCCCGACTTTACTTCTTTGCCGACATTATTTCTAATGATTTTTTCAATAATTGTTGAACCCATAACTTACCTCCTAGTCTAATCCATTTAATTTACGCATTGCTTTTACAAGTCCGCCTGCATCGATTATCTCAACAAGATTATCCGGAAGTGATGCTATAGGATATTTATTTCCATCATACTCTATATTTTCATTAACTGTAACTGTAATACTGTCACCCTCTTTCACATCATCGTGAAGTTTATCATTCTCGATAAGCAAAAGACCGTTGTTTATTGAATTTCTAAAGAATATTCTCGCAAATGATTTTGCGATAACGCATTTTATACCAAGTGCTTTTATAATCTCAGGTGCCTGCTCTCTTGAAGAACCGCAGCCAAAATTCTTTCCGGCAACTATAATGTCACCCTCTTTAATCTGTGCTGCAAGTTCCGGTCTGAGTGGTGAAAACGCATACGGTGCCATGTCATTGACTGTCTCTAATGCAAGGTACTCAGTCGGAATAATAATATCCGTATCTATATCATCACCGAGCACCCAGACTTTTCCACTAAACTGTGCCATGTATTTTTCCTCTTTTCGTTATTTAGATTTTTCTACAATAAATCAGCCGTTGTAATCTCACCCTTTATCGCTGATGCTGTCACTGTTGCGGCTGATGCAAGATAGATAAATGAGTCTTTATGTCCTGCACGGCCTTTAAAGTTTCTTGTTCCCGTACTTATAAGAACTTCATTTTCACCGATAACACCCTGACAGCTTCCCCAGCATACGCTGCAGTTCGGATTCATAACTATTGCCCCAGATTCCATAAATGTGTCGATAATGCCCTCTTTAAGTGCCTGCTCGTAAACTGCCGCACTTGCCGGTACCACAAGGAAACGAACAAGCGGAGCAACTTTCTTTCCTTTGATAAGTTCTGCACCAACACGGAGATCCTCAATTCGTCCGTTATTGCATGAACCAAGAAATGCCTCGTCAATATGAGTTCCTAAACATTCTTTTGCCGGTACTACGCTGTCCACAAAATGAGGTTTTGCAACGATTGGCTCAATTTCATCAAGATTAATGTCATAGACCTTTGCAAATTTAGCATCAGCATCACTTGAAAAGCTGTGTTTTGGCTTTCTTCCATGCTCCTTAAGATAATCAATCGTTATATCGTCAACTTCCATAAGTGCTGTTTTGGCACCTGCCTCAACACAGAGGTTACAGATAGATATTCTGTCGCTCATGTTGAGAGTTTTAAGTCCCTCACCGCCAAATTCCATAGCCATGTAATTTGCACCATTTGCACCAATCTTTCCTATAATAGTAAGGATAAGATCTCTTGCATAAACACCGTCCTTAAGTTTTCCTTTAAGATTAAATCTAAGTGTTTCAGGAACAAGAAGCCATGACTTACCTGTAACCATGGCATAGAGATAATCCGTACATCCAACACCGGTACCAAATGCACCAACAGCACCATAAGCACAGGTATGACTGTCAGCACCAAAAATAAGTTCACCTGATGTAACATGATTTTCCATCATAACCTGATGACACACCCCTGCACCCTCATAAAACTTAATGCCATGCTCCTTTGCAAAATCTCTCATCTTCTTGTGTGAAGCTGCTGTCTTTACACTGTCACATGGAACATTGTGGTCTACTATCCAGACAAGTTTGTTTACATCTGCAATATGCGGATTTTTAAGTTTGTTATACATATCTATTGTAAGATGTGTTGTTCCATCATTACTCATAAGTCTGTCAAGTTCTACTGTATGTATATCTCCCGGCTTAACCTCATTTACACCTGCGGCTGCCGCAATAATCTTTTCTGCAATCGTCATTCCCATGAAATTAATCCTCCTTATTTAATGATGCAATAAGACCGCCCTGGTCAAGTATTCCTTGCATATATGCCGGAAGTTTTGTGCACTGGTATTCTTTATCACCAACACGCACGATACCCTCCTGAAGATCAAGTTCCATCTCATCACCTGCATTTACATTTTCGTGTAAATCTTTACAGACAATAACTGGGAGTCCGATATTGATCGAATTTCTATAAAAAATCCTAGCAAATGATTTTGCTATAACTGCCTTGACTCCGAGTGCTTTCAAAACGCTTGGTGCCTGTTCCCTTGAAGAACCGCAGCCAAAATTTTCAGAAGCCACAACATAATCCCCCGTCTTTACATTTGCTGCAAAATCAGGGTCAAGTGACTCAAATGTATGTGTTTTCATCTCATCAATTGTAGGAAAGAGAAGATACTGTGAAGCAATTATCTGGTCAGTATCAACATCCTGATCGAATTTAAAAATCTTACCCATCTATAGTTTCCTCCATTATATAATGTGTTTACAGGTAATCACGAAACTCAATTTACTCTATGATTTTTTGTGCAATATATACAAACAAAATGTAGTTTATTGATAGTTTCGCAAATACCTAATAATGCGTTTAGTACAAAATGCGACAGATGCAAAGCATCTGGATTTTGGAGTTATTATATCATAAATTCGGCTTGCTGTGAACTGTGTAGACTTTGTCTTTATTCCAAGATCAATTTTATCTGATTCCTGATAAGATGTTCAAACGCCTCTACTCTCCACTCCGGCAATGCAAGCTTATTGTTATTTTCAAACTCAAAATTTTTCATATTTATCAATCTTCGTCTTGCATCAGGATATAATACAGCCTTTGCAATCTCAACAAAAGAATCATACAGTTTTGGCATTCTGCTTTTAATATATTTTTCATTGAAATCCTCTTTTTCCGCATAACACAGTAAAGATACATTGTGATCAAATAAAGGTGCTGCACTTACTATCTCATAAGTTTCCGTATCAAATATAAAGCCAAAGTTTCCCTTATGCCTGTCTTCATTTAAAATAAGCGCATCAAAAATAAACATATCCGCCAATTGTTTACTGCCAACTCTTTTAGAATACTCATCAATTATATCTGCAGGCAAAGATTTTGAACTTACCATGCTAAATGGTACAAAACCATATTGTTCATTTGTAAAACAATTACATACCGAGCATAAGCGATCATTGTGATTTCTTATATCATATATTACATGTTCTGCTGAAAAAGCATCTGCCACCTGACTTGCATAAAATTCAGAATATGGCTCTAAACCTGTATTACGCGCCCCTGAGCTCCCTCTTTTCAGCAGTTTTATCTGATTTTCTTCTCTGATCCAGCACTTTGCAAAAGTTCCATCTGTACTATATTCAGGAGATGGTGTTGATAAATTATCTCCATACATTCCTCCATCAAATGCTGTATGTGCAACAACTTCATTAAACGGATTGCAGAACAAAGAAACCTTTTCCCACTCAAGATCACTATCTGCCTGCTTTACCCAAAATGTGTCTGTAAGTGCTAAAGCATGTGTCATATCTAAGAAACCTTTTATATTATCGCATCCACTCCTCACAAAAAGTTCTTTTATATGTTCCCTTCCTCTCGGTGCAGCTCTGTGTGCAATAAAATCTCCTACATCTTTTATCCAAAAAGGCACTCTTAATGTACATATGTTTGTAATCCTTACAAGACCTGATCTTATTTCTAAAGTAAATGTTGCAACAACCTCGTTTTTATTCATCAATGAATAAGCGGTTACTGACTCGATACTTTTCATACTGCCTCCTTCTTGTAACAATATCAGAATCATTAAATCTGATTTTTGCGTCGTCTGATATATCAAATAGTGTTTATTTTGACATATATCTCTATCATTTTACCAACTTTTCCGTTGTCACTTTCAAATTTTTTCTTATTTTCAGAAGTATAAGTATAGTACAATGTTTATTCTGTAAATATATATTTTCCCTTTCCTTTGCCTTTTACTACTGTAACAACATTCATGTCTCTAAGTTTTGCCATCACTGCTCTTGCTGTTGAAGACGAACAACCAAGTATTACTTCTATTTCCTTCGTACCAAAAATCTGTTTTTTCTCTATTTCATTATATACTTTAATAATATTTGCCTTTGTGGGTTCATTATATTTCTGTTGCTCAATCGCCGACTTTTCATATCCAATCGCCGACTTTTGACGATCAATCAACAACTTATTTGCTGCAACAGCTAATTTTTTTAATGAATCGGTGTTTTTTTCAACAATAGTTTTTCCCACATTTGAATTATAAATCACCGCTTATCACAAAGATATCATAATAATATTATTCCTTGATATGGAAATGATATTTTTTTGCTCTCATTTCAAATGCATCTTTTGTACCTTCCATAACATCACAAATTTCTTGTCTTATACTTTCATCATCCATTGTTCCTGTTTGATTAACTTGAATAATATCTGTTTCAGAGTCCATCGAAATAATATATTCAGAATCTCCATTCACTGGTATATTAGCATTATGTGTAACAACAATAATTTGTCTCTTCGATTTTGCAATCTTAAGTCTAGCAACTATTAAGTCATATACTAATCTATTATCCAAATCATCCTCTGGCTGATCCAACAATAACGGTTGATTTCCATAAGCAAGCAAAAATGTCAAAATCGTAGTTGTTTTTTGTCCAGCTGATGCATTTGATAAAGGAATAAATTTTTTTGCCTTTTCTGGTCTATAAGATACACTCAAATCATCATCTGGTATAAACGCAATCATTCTTGCAAACGAGTCTTCTGCTATACTTGTTATAATATCTCTTGTCTTTTTATTTAATGATTTCTGATCTTCTTTGTTTCTAATAGATATGAGCATTTTTTTATACTTTTCAATTCCATCTCCTTTTTTAAAATATAAATCCGCTAGTTCATTAATATCATCATCTACAGATGGGATTTCCTTTTGCATAATAGCTTTCAAAGTGTTAATAAATGAATTTCTATTCCTATTCTTAACTAACTGGAACTTAATATTCTTATCATTACCAATAACTTCTTGAATAAAATCATTTCTTAGTTTATATATTATATCAACTTTATTTCTATACACATTTTCTAATGATTCATATTCCGCTTCTAGTTTACATAATTCTTTTTCCTTGTTTAGAATCTTATCAATTTCTTCTTTCTTATTATTTCTCTGCTCAATAAGAGTATCAAGCTTAACAGTATCCAATCCATTATCTTGTAAATTTTGCATAACAGATACATACTTATTTTGAATTGCTATTCTTTTCTTTTTCCATTCAGTATTATCAATTTTTTCAAATAACTTGTCATTTTTCAATAACATTTCATTGCTAAATTGACTCAAACGCTTAATATCTACCTTAAACTCGTTTAAATCTTCTTCCAATAGCGACTTTATTTCAGGATCTGTCACATCATCATATTCTATAACTACTTCATCCAAATATTTCTTTATTTCATCTATTTTATTCTTTTTTCTGTCAATATAAGATAAAAGAGCTTTTTCCTGATCATCAAATAGTTGTTTTTCCTTAAGTGTGTCAGAAATACCACTTTTTTCATATTTAGAAATTTGGCTCTCAATATCTAATAATTCTGTTTCCAATCTTGGCTTATCAAGAATTACTCGTTTACTATTGCTAATCTCCAATGCCTTTGATACTAAATTATTTAATGCAGCATCCTTCTCAGATAAACATTGTGGTAATTCTTTTATATCTGCATCAATAATTGCCATTAAAGAATTTGAATCCATTGCAAGTTCATAAATCTGCTTTTGCGTAAATATTTGTGCTTTAAATAAATCCAGAAAATGCTCATCTTCTATAACATTCCAATCTCCATCAATATACTTAAATAATTTTCTGGTTTGATTCTCCATTCCCTTAATATTGGTGACTTCTATTTTATATAAATCACTCAAGCGTTCAATAAATACTGAAACTTGAGATGTTCTTTTGAATATTCCCTTTCTTGTTCCACTACTCTTTGACTTACCATTTTCTTTATAAAAATTTTTCTGTTCTTCTGATATAATGTTTAAATTTTCGCCAGAGAATGAATTCATCGCTCCAGCAATAGTTCTAATTATTGAAGATTTTCCACTTCCTCTACCTCCAATAATTGTATTCATTTGTGGATTAAAGGAAATTTGTATATCTTCTTTTTCATTCAAAATACAATCAGAAATTTGTATTTTTCTTATAATCATATCTGGTTGATTATCTGGTATATTAGAACACTCCACATCTTTCTTAACTCTCATATCATATGAAATTAATGCTTGTCTTACACTTTCTAGCTTAGGAGTCTGAGACATTTTTAACCATGTATATGATTTTCCTATTCCCCATAATCCATGTTCTGATGATTTATCCGAAAAAGGATTATCTGAAAATCTTAACATAGGAATATCTCTGTTTTTGGCAATTTCATATACTTTATACCATTTCTTTGCTTGTTCTTCTGAGATTTGTGTCCCATACTTTTCAGTTAATTTTTGGGATATCATAGTAATTCCTTCATTAGCATAACTTTCCCAAATATCATCATTAACAACTTGAACTGCATTAATATATCTTCTATCTAAAAGTTTACAGATATTATCGTAACTCATATCTGAAAGACCACTAAATTCATCTATATGTGCTGGAATAACCAATGCTCCTTTCAATTGAGCAGTTTCACACGCATGAAAAATATCTCCATCTGCTGTATGTCCACTATCACCAAGATTATCTTTAAATATCTTTAACTGATTAAGAAATTCTTGCACATTATTGCCATCACAGTCTATATCAAATAATACCAAAACATGAATTTTGCTTGAATCACAAGATAACTCAACACCAGGAAATACAACTATGTTATTTTCCTCTCCGAGCTTTTTAATTTCATCAATTTTTCTATAATCATTATGATCTGTAACTGCAATACATTTTAATCCTTTATTTTTCACCTCATCAATCCACTCATTAACTGTATCAATCTCCTTATTCTTATAACATCTACTATTCATTGTATGTAAATGAAAATCACATTTATACCATTTTAATCCTACATTTTCCATAACGACTCCTCCTTGTATAATATCTTCAATTTTTACAATACCTAATTTACTATTCGCAATACCTTCCTAACTATTTCTGACTATATCAACATATATTATGCTACTTTATAGTACTATAAGCTATCTTTGTCTTTTTAACAAAATTAATGATTTTGCATAAAACTCTCAAGCTCGGCTACTATTCATTCTGAAAATCAATTTCCTCCGCTTTCCTCCAATAATATCCATGACACTTGTGTTTTTTTGTCAAACTTTTATGAATTTGTTTATTTACTTTTTTGGGTAATCCCAAGCTTACTGCGGCTTCAACACAATTATTAAAATGTTTAATAATATTCATACTATCATCCAATTGATATATTCCTTTTCCAATTCGAATACCTTGATATTTATAATCCTTTTCTGGATTGTAATCATCCAAATACACCCAAATATATCCACCAGCTCTAAAGTTTTTTCCATTTAAACAACTTGATATCAAAGTTCTCCCAATTCCAGTCTTTTTAGCAGCCTCTGTAACTGATGAAAATTTATTTAAATATTTACCACCTAAATCAATTTGCACAACTTCAACGCATCTATGAGATGGCTGTTTTTTATATTGTTCTATTGGTTTCCCATCCCACTCATCTTTAAATCTCCACAAAAAACCACCAGATGTCTTATAAATTCCTCTCGCACAGTCCTCTATTCCTCTTCTGTGAATTCCTGTTTCAACACAAGCATGTGCACAACTATGAAATTCATTAATCTTATACCCATTTTTAGAAAATTGAATGACTGGTCGAGAATTCCATGATACGCCTCCCTCTCCACCTAAAGTTACATTATATCCCCATGAATCTTTTTCATAAATGCAAGTATTAAGCTGTTTAATCCAATATATTTCTTTTTCAATTATTTCTTCGTCAGATTCTGCCGTATCAATTATTTCCCACACAAAATTATCTATTCCATATTTTTTTAATGCTCTATGAAACGGAAGATTATCCTCAATATCATAAATGTGCTCTCTCTTTCTTTTTTCAAAATTGTATGTCTTTCCAACATATACTTTACCATTAATACTATTTGTCACTTTATAAATCACATATCTCTTTTCCATAAAAACAATACTCCAAATTTTCAAAAAACAAACTGTAATATTCAATTAAAGAGCATCATAACCATTATTAATAAAAATATATATCATGACTACTTCTCTTTTTATAACTATTTGAATTATAAAAAATACCAACTTAATAACATAACTATCCAGCTTTAATACTAATACTATTATTAAATAACTACAATTTTTTCTTATACAACTTATAAGTCTACCACCACATATTATATCAAATTTATATTGTCATTTTCTACATCATAATAAATTTCACTTTTCCAATAATATTTTGAGCATTTTACAAAAAAACCACAAGAAAAGCTTATCAAACTTTTCTTATGGCTTTTTCTACTCTTATTTATAAAATAAAACTATTTCTTTTTCCTATGCCAATTCCTTTATAAAACTTTCAATCCTGTCGAGTCCTTTCTCAATCTGCTCAATAGATATAGCATAAGAAAGACGGAAACAGTCTGGGAATCCGAAGTCTGCACATGGCACGATTGCCGTATTGTACTCATTGATAAGTATGTCTGCCATCTGTGGAACGCTTTCTATCTTTGTTCCCTTATATGATTTTCCGAGTACTGCACTGCCGTCTACAAACACATAAAATGCTCCCATTGGCTCAAGTGCATCGAGTAAATCCATATCGCAGATTCTCTTATACATATATTTACGGCGTTTATCAAATTCAGCATGCATTTTCTTTACTGAATCCTGTGGTCCAGTAAGAGCCTCTACTGCCGCTTTCTGTGCAATAGAGTTTGGATTTGATGTCTGGTGGCTCTGCACGCTTCCCATCATCTTTGCAATCTCTTTTGATGAACCTGTATAGCCTATTCTCCAGCCTGTCATCGCATAGCTCTTTGCAAGCCCGCTGCAAGTTATAGTCCTGTCATATATATCTTTTCCAAGTGATGCAATGCTTATATGCTTCTGTTCTCCGTAAACAAGCATTTCATACATTTCGTCTGCTACCACATAGAAATCTTTTTCTACCGCAACTTTTGCTATTGCACGAAGTTCTTCTTCCGTGTAAAGCATTCCTGTAGGGTTATTTGGTGTGTTTAATACAAGTGCTTTTGTCTTGTCTGTTACTGCTGCCGCAAGAGCCTCTGCCGTAAGCTTGAAGTTCTGCTCTTTTGTTGTCGTAACGATAACCGGAACTCCACCCGCAAGTTTTACTATCTCAGGATAGCTGAGCCAGAATGGTGCAGGGATGATAACCTCATCGCCTGGATTTATGAGTGCTGTAAATATATTTGTAAGTGAATGTTTTCCACCATTGCTTATAACTATCTGGTCCGTATCATAATCAAGTCCGTTAAATTCTTTGAACTTTTTAGATATAGCTGCTTTTAATTCATTTGTTCCTGAAGCAGGTGTGTACTTTGTAAATCCATCTTTAATCGCTTTGATAGCTGCCTCACAGATATTTTCAGGTGTGTTGAAATCAGGTTCGCCAGCTCCAAATCCAACTACATCTTTTCCCTGTGCCTTAAGTTCTTTTGCCTTTGCCGTGATTGCAAGAGTTGACGAAGGTTTAACTGCTGCTGCTTTCTTTGATAATTCTAATGACATATTTCTAACCTCATTCCTGCGACTTTATCGCATAAGTAATTTAATATTTTTACGCCTGTATCAGAACCAGACTGCCGTTCATACCACATATGACTGACAATAAGAATATATCTCTTAATGAATCTTATTCATGATACGGTTTTAATTATCTCACATTACATATACCTGCGTCAATATATATGTTTACGATTATATCAAAAAAATATACCTTAAAATTGTAAAAATTACCAAAAACTCAACAATTTCAAGGTATAATAATGTAACACTATCAAGTAAGTCCCTCACTTCTATTGCGTAGAGCAATAAGCGGAATCCGGGACTTGCTTGTATCAGAATGTCCCATTCTGATATGCTGTGATAACAGCTAATAGTGTTATGAGCAAGCAGCAAAGCGGATTGCGAATATCTGCTTGACTATTTTTTCTTAATTTTCTTAATTCTTAAAGCTGTGGATAGGTGCCGGTATTCTTCCGCCCCTGTTTACAAACTCGCTGCAGTCAAACTGATTTACAGGCATTACAGGTGCATATCCTAACAATCCTCCAAACTCTACCATCTCTCCGACTTTCTTTCCCGGAACAGGTATAAGTCTTGCCGCTGTCGTTTTCTGATTTATCATTCCGATAGCCATCTCATCTGCGATTATCCCCGCAATCGTCTCAGGCTTTGTATCTCCCGGTATTGCTACCATATCAAGTCCTACCGAACATACACAGGTCATGGCTTCAAGCTTTTCAAGAGTGAGTGCTCCATCCTGAACTGCATTTATCATTCCCTGATCCTCACTTACCGGAATAAATGCACCGCTAAGACCACCTACATACGAAGATGCCATTACACCGCCTTTTTTAACCTGGTCATTAAGCATTGCAAGTGCCGCCGTTGTTCCCGGTGCTCCTGCTCTCTCAAGTCCCATCTCCTCGAAAATATCTGCTATACTGTCACCGATTGCCGGTGTAGGTGCAAGTGAGAGGTCTATTATTCCAAACGGTATATTAAGTCTTTTTGATGCCTCAAGTGCAACAAGCTGACCTACTCTCGTAATCTTGAATGCCGTCTTTTTAATCTTTTCACAGAGTGCACCAAAGTCAAGCCCATGTGCCGACTCAAGTGCTTTTCTCATAACACCCGGTCCACTTACTCCGACATTTATTATCTCGTCTGCTTCGGTAACACCATGGAATGCTCCTGCCATAAACGGATTGTCATCAGGTGCATTACAGAATACAACAAGTTTTGCACAGCCGTTACATTCACAGTCAACTGTTATATCAGCAGTCTCACGGACAATATCACCCATAAGTCTTACCGCATCCATGTTTAATCCTGTCTTTGTCGAACCGACATTTACTGAACTGCACACGAAATCCGTAGCCTTAAGTGCCTCGGGTATTGAGCGGATAAGAAGCTCGTCACTCTTTGTCATCCCCTTTGAGACAAGTGCAGAATATCCACCGATAAAGTTTACTCCAACTTCCTTTGCAGCTTTATCAAGCGTCTTTGCTATCGTTACATAATCCTCAGGCTTCTTACAGGCAGAGCCTCCGATAAGAGCTATAGGTGTAACTGATATTCTCTTGTTTACGATAGGAATACCATATTCAAGTTCAATAGCTTTTCCTGTAGGAACAAGATCTTTTGCAACAGTTGTTATACGGTTATATATTTTTTCATTTAATCTGTCAAGATCATCATCTATACAATTTAAAAGGCTTATACCAAGCGTAATCGTTCTTACATCAAGGTTTTCCTTCTCGATCATATCATTGGTTTCTTTAACTTCTGCTATATTTATCATACTGGCTGCCCCTCCAAATTATTAAATTCTGTGCATCTTATCAAAAATATCCTCACGCTGAGCCTTTATAGTACAGCCCATATCCTCACCTATCTTTTCAAGGGCATTGTTAAATCCTGCAAAGTCTGTTTTACATTCTGCCACATCAACAATCATCATCATGTTAAAAAATCCACCTACGATAGTCTGTGAAATATCAAGAATATTTACATTGTTTTCTGCAAGATATGTGCATACCTTTGCGATAATACCAACACTATCCTTGCCTACTACTGTTATAACTGTTTTTTTCATTTTATCTATCCCTCGTTTCTGCACACATTTTTTGCATAGTGTGTAATATAATATTTCACATATAAAATCTGTGTCCAGTGTGCACAGACACAAATCCCGTATGTGAAAATTTTTCACACTTTTTTCTTATCTTAAATTATCTTAAAGCACAACCATCTTGGACGGCTCGTCTCTCTTTGCTACCGACAGGTCAAAATCAAGGTCTTTTAATCCCATCTCCTCCCACAACTGACATTTTACTGCTTCAAATGCAAGCTGCGGATAGTTGTTTTCTTTTGACAGATGTGCAAGAAATGCATATTTTAAATTTTTATTTATCACCTTGCACAGCAAACTTCCTGAATCTTCATTTGATAAATGACCGTATTCACTCAATATCCTACGCTTAAGCTTATACGGATATTTTCCGGCTTCAAGCATACTTATATCATGGTTTGCCTCAATAAACAAAACATCTGTATCTTTTAAATGGTCTATCGTATAATCATCATACTTTCCCAGATCAGTAGCTATGCTCGTCTTATGTCCCTCCGCCGTAAGCGTATATCCTACCGGGTCTGCGGCATCATGCGATGTTGAAAATGGCATTACTGTTATCGCTCCCATAGATACCGGCTCATCAGCGTGTACCTCAAAAAGATGATTCATTGAAATAATGCCTTTTTTATCCTTAAGCCTTATTGCATCGAGCGTTCCACCTGTTGCATAGACAGGTGTATCAAACATCTTGACCATCATATTTATACCCTGAATATGATCACTATGTTCATGTGTTACAAATATTCCGTCTAGCTGTTCAGGAGCAACACTAATCTTTTTAAGACCTTCGACTATCCTTTTACGGCTCACTCCCGCATCTATCAGAATATTTGTGTCACCACTGCCAACATATGTACAGTTTCCACTGCTGCCGCTGGCAATACTGCATACTCTCATTTCTACCTCATTTCTATGCTATATCCCATCTTTTATTCTTCGTTCTCACGCATAGCAAGTCTGTGCAAAGCACAAATCTTGAGTGTGAAAATTTTAATTTCATACTACCCACTGAATTACAACAGCATCACCATCATTTACCGGTGTCATAAAATCTCCATGAACACCATTTACCATTGTTTCAAGGTGGTCGCCATGAGCTACTGAGGTATCTACAGGATAAAAATCGAGTACATCTACAAGAATATATCTTTCTTTTCCCTTCATGATAACAGTGTCACCATTTACGGTAATCGTAATATCATCTACCCCTGCCCGTCCGTTCCTGGCAGTCGATGCAGCATTTTCTTTTTCTGCCGGCTGTCCGTTTTCTAAAACCGATACGGAAGCTGTTTCTTCCTCAGGCTGTACTGTCACTTTCTCATCAGCTATTTCTTTTTTAATATTTTCCATGAAGTTTTTCTGTTCCCCGGCTGTCTCCCCTCCGGTACTGTGAGTCTCGATTTCATTAGCATCCACTCTGCCTGTTTCATCTGTCTTATGTATGTTTTCTTTCAATGTGCTATCATACTTATCATTAACAGTATTATTATCTGATGCTATTTCATTTATTGAATACACAACATCTGTCGGGAACTCAGGTTCACCGTATTTTGCATATAATTCATTATAATTAGGTTCTTCTTTTTTTATCTCGCAGAGAATAGAAAAATTGTCATAAACCTTTGTGTTCATATCAGCAGGAACATTGTTTACATACACCTTTCCGCTATAGATAATGTCCATAAATTCAAATACCTGTTTCAATGTATAATAATCAAGGAACCATATGTCATCACCATCTTTTATATCATAAAATCCTGAAACAAGTTCACCATTTACCGCAACATATCTTGGGCAGACAACTTCCTTATTATTGAATGTAAATTTAATAGTCGATTTATACTCTGGAATATCCTCTATCTCCAAAACAGCATCTTCTCCAACCGTTGACGGCTTTATATCGATTTTTGCATTTTGAATAACCGGTGTATTTATCCCTGCTTCGGCACCATTCATCTTTATCACGCAGGCTTCTCCATGCTTTCCACGAGCCATACGCTTCTCACCGTTCACATTGTAAATAATGCTTTTTCCCCGTTTAGGGAAAAGATCCTCGTTTGGAAATCCGATGCTCATAGCAGCATCTATAATTGCCAGCTTACCATTATCATACAACTTGACTCTCTCATCATTTATATTCACAAATATAAAGTTATTTCGCTGTTCATAATAATTAAGACAGATTCCGACCGGAGTCACAAGAAGTGAATCAACCTTTATATCGTCCTGCATGAATTTAATATTTCCCATAACTTCTGAACCCCTGAGTGCAACTCTTTCTTTCGGAAGTTCAAGAAACTCAGCAAGACTTTCCACAAAGCCTCTGATTTTTCCACCGCCACCTACTACAAAGACCGCACTGACTGACTTTCCACCGTTAAGTTCTATAATCTTACCAGCAATGCTCTTTGTAATTGACTGCACAGCATCTTTCACCACATCCGCTATCTCATCAGATGAAATCTTATATGGCAGTCCCATTATATCGTTAAATTCAACTTCTTCCTGCTCGGTACTCTTGCATTTAAGGGCATCTGCCTCATTAAAATCCGTCAGATAATGTTTTGCAAGGCACTCCGTTATCTCATCGCCGGCACTTGGAATCATGCCATATGCAATAATGCTTCCATCCTTTGTAATGGAAATATCGGATGTTCCTGCTCCTACATCGACAAGTGCGATATTTAATAATCGAAACCTCTCAGGTATTGCAACATTTATAGCTGCTATTGGCTCCAATGTAAGATTTGCAACATATAATCCGGCTCTCTCAACAGCAGTATAAAGTCCGTCAACTACTTCATCAGGAAGGAATGTTGCAATAATCTCACAAGAAATCTTATTACATTTATGTCCCTCAAGATTTGTTATCGCATATCCGTTCTGATAATAATGTTTTACTGAGTAACCAACACAATAAAATTTTATATCATCACTATTTTGTTCTTCTCTAAGCTTTTCATAAGCATTTTCTACACCGAGCATATCAAGTGTATATATTTTCTCAGTCGTAACAACCGTTTCTGAATTAAAATCTATCTCTGCCTCTGCCTCAACAGTCTTGAGCACTCGACCGGCGGCTGCTATACACACATCTTTGTATGTACGCCCGGTCATATACTCAAGTCTGTCACGGATTTCACTGATAGTAGATGCAACCATGTTTATATCATGTATCTGTCCATCCATCATGGCTCTTGTTTCATGTTCTTTTGATGTCTGTGCAACTACGGTAAATCCCTTTGTATCTCTGTAACCTATCGTTCCAACAATACTTCTCGTTCCTATATCAAGACCAAAAACGAGCTGCTCCGGGACACCTTCCATATTTACCTTTTTTACCTCGACATTTCCTGTCTCATCTATCACTATGGAACCCCCTTAATTATCACAATTATCAATATTTTACCAAATAAACAGACATAATACAAGTCTTAAACTCATCCCTTTGCCACACAAAAAGTAACAGTTCATCCTTTTATTATCCACACTATAAATGTGTATGATTACCTTTTTATTTAACCTTTACCGTAACTAATTCTGCTTTTTCAAGTGATGCACAATATACGACTATCGTAACTTTTCCTTTCTTTTTAGCGTGTATCATACCTGTTTCGTCAACCTGCACAACTTTCTTATTTGAAGATACATAAGTTATATTAGGATTATAGGCATTCTTAGGTAATAATGATACTTTTATTCTTGCATATTTTCCTTTTTTCAATGTAATTTTATTTTTAGCCACATTAAAATCGTTAAGTCCTGTAATTTTATCCCATAATACGATATGAATCTTACAACGCACTGCTTTTAAACCTTTTACCTTGGCTGTCACCGTGCAGACTCCCGGTTTTTCTGTGACAACATGAATCGTACCACTTTCATCTACCGTAACAATTTTCTTATCTGACGATTTCCATTTGATGCCCGATATGGCAGCTCCAAATGGCTGAATTCCATATTTCATACTATAATCATCATATGGTGAAAGATATATATCATTATATTGGAATATAAACTTTTTGACAGTATTTGCCTTAGTTTTCTTTTTCCACTTTGCATATAATGTCACTTTCTTATCTGTCAATGTTGTTAAATCATTCTTATCAAACTTAATCTCATATGTTTTTTTGCCCGCTTTTTGTTTATAGTACCATCCACAAAAACTATATTCCTTCTTAGTCGGTTCTTTAGGCAGTTCAACTCCAGTGTCAAATATATAATCTACTGTTGCATATGTTTTTCCATTCACCATAAATACAAACTGTCTGCTTGCACAATAATCATTTATTGAAGAAATATTTTTGTCTATCCAGTCTATTCTCTCACGAATCCACTGTTTTAATCTCTGTTCCTCAGAATCATATGTTATCTTTGCCATATTTTCTGTCGTTTTTCCAATATTCTCATCAATCTTCATGTCGTTCACAATATCTTTCAACACATCGTTATTTTCCAGTATATCATCCTGTGAATACATTTTGTTGACATAATAATTCGCTTTTTGTGAAGCATATTGTTTTTGCGAATATGTATCTATGATTCCTCCGTCCTTTATTCCCTCCAACAGTTTTTCTTTTATATAAGGCCATCTTGCCACAAATTTTTTTCTAAATTTTTCATTAGCAAACAACTTTTTAAACCATGCATTTCTATCAAGATTTAAACCTTCAACGCTGTTAGATGTATATTCTGTTGCTCCCCATGCAACATAATCAAAATCCCATAATGGTCCCCAGTATAGTTTTCCATCTCTTTTTTTATATAGGTATGTACTTCCTGATATAAACGCATCACCATTTAACGAAAATTCCTGTACCCAGTAATAGTCTATCGCTGAATCAACATCCATGTAATCTTCATAAGAAACTCCCTTACTGTCTTTAAATCCCTTTCCATATATGGCCGCCTCCGTCTGTTTAAGATAATCTGATATATAGTTATACTGTTCAATATTTGTATAATCTTCAAAATCAGGACTTTCTATTGCAAATGCCATTCCTTTATCCGTTGTTATATTCATCCTATCATCTGCCTTTTCACATGAGAGAAGATAACCGCCTGTTATCGCAGAGCCGCTTGTTACAGCCTTTGATTCATCATCAGCAGACAAATCATCAATATTTACCCTGTTTTTTCCGACGCGTACCTGCTCAGACAGATAATAACTACCAAGATATTTTCCGTTCATAACGACATTTACAAACTCACATTTCGGAGTATATTCAAGTCCGAGCACATTCCCAAGCCAATATGTAAATTTGTTTCTGAGCATTGATATGTCATAATAATTTGCGAGAAGTATCCAGTGTTTGTCAGAACCCATTCCTAACAAATCAGCCTTTTTGTCAAGTTTTAATTTGTATGGTTTTTTGTCAGGTCCCCAGGTTGAATTACCTCTGCCCCTTATATAATCAAGCTCATAAGTCTTTGTAGAAAGTTTCTTATCGGTATATTCTGATTTATACCCTTTAGGAATATCAACAGTCATATTTCCATAACACTCTGTTTGGTGATTTGGATCACCGTTCATTGCAGCTATCGGTGTCTTTGACTCATCAATATCAAGATCGATCATCGGAATATCTTCATCCAATACAAATGTATATTTTAATAATATTTTCAGACTCTTGCCTTTATATTCATTTCCATTATTATCCGTAAATTTAAAATATATTTTATGTTTTCCCTTTATCTCATCGGATATTTTTATACATCTATTGTCATCTGTACTCCACGCATTTTTTCTGTTTTGTCTTGTCAGCTTAACTTTTGCAAAACTCTTTGTCGAATCATCTAAATATAAAGAAAGCGTCACATCTCTTTTTCTCTCAGACGTACCTGAAAAAACAAGATATCCGCTTTTATCAGAAAAATCTATCTCTTTTGAAAGCATAAATCTGGCATTTTCAATTTCTTCGGTTTTTCCATCAACAAACAAGCCGTCTGTCTTGTTATCTTTCGACAAAGTCACTTTAGAATTGTCTGTACTAAACTCTTTTGAGTCATAAAGCTCCGTAAAATCAACTTTTTCTCCGGTTTTAATATAATTTTCCCCAGCCTTTGAATAATGTGATACGAAAAATACACTTACAACTACTAACGCCGTCGCAATCCCTCTTGTTAAAATTTTTCTTTTTTTCATAAAAAAACACTCCTTTCAGATACAGATGCTGATTAGGCGGCTATGAAACATAAACAGCCCCTCGTTAAGGATATGTTAGCATAGACACATTTTTGACACAATATATCTGAAAGAAATGTAATTAATTCTTAAGTATTAACTTCCATAATAGCGTTATATATTTTCTATCTGCCAGTCGATTGGCTCTACTCCGTTTTCTTTAAGAAATTCATTTGTCTGACTGAAATGCCTGCATCCGTAAAATCCTCTGTAAGCTGAAAGCGGACTTGGATGCGGTGCTTTTAATATTAGATGTTTCGGATTTGTAAGCATAGGAATCTTACTCTGTGCAGGTCTGCCCCACAAAAGATATACTATAGGTCTGTCCTGCTCATTTACCGCATTTATGACAGCATCGGTAAAATGTTCCCATCCTTTATTCTGGTGTGAATTTGCCTGGTGAGCCCTTACCGTAAGCACCGTGTTTAACATAAGCACCCCCTGATCCGCCCATTTTTTGAGGTAACCGTTGTTTGGTATATAACAGCCGAGATCGTCATGCAATTCCTTGTATATATTTTGAAGCGACGGCGGTATCTCCTTCTGACTCGGCGGCACTGAAAAGCTAAGTCCGTGTGCCTGATTTACATTGTGATACGGGTCCTGTCCCAAAATCACTACTTTCACTTTTGACAATGGGGTAAAATGAAACGCATTGAATATATCATCTGCCGGTGGATATACAACAACTCTGCTATACTCATTCTTAACAAACTCGAACAAATCTTTATAATATGTTTTCGCAAACTCCGGCTTTAAAGCCAGAAGCCAGTCATTATCAATCATTCCCATAACTTTCTTCCTCTTTTCTGTAAATATGTTTAGAGTCTTACACTTATACCCTCTTCTCTAAGATACTTTTTCACCTCATTTATCTCAAGTTCTTTGTAGTGGAAAAGTGATGCTGCAAGCACTGCATCTGCATTTCCCTCTGTAAACGCTTCTTTAAAATGTTCAAGCTTTCCTGCTCCGCCTGATGCGATTACAGGTATATTTACATTGTCAGAAACAGTTCTTGTAAGTTCAATATCATATCCGTCTTTTGTTCCATCACAATCCATACTTGTGAGCAATATCTCACCGGCACCAAGTTCATACGCTTTCATCGCCCACTCAATAGCATCTATCCCCATATCAACACGACCACCGTTCTTAAAGATGTTCCAGCCTTTGCCATCCTCTCTCCTTTTCGCATCAATGGCAACGACAACACACTGGCTTCCAAATTTCATAGCCGCTTCAGATATAAGTTCAGGATTTAATATTGCAGCAGAATTTACGGCAACCTTGTCAGCTCCCTCTCTTAAAACAGCCTTAAAATCATCAACTGTCCTTATACCACCACCGACTGTAAATGGAATAAACACCGTTTCCGCTACTCTCCTTACCATATCTATCTTAGTCGCTCTCGCATCAGAAGATGCCGTTATATCAAGAAATACAAGTTCGTCTGCACCCGCTTTCCCATAAGCAGCACCAACAGTAACCGGGTCACCCGCATCTTTAAGATCAACAAAATTTACACCTTTAACAACTCTGCCGTTATTTACATCCAAACATGGAATTATTCTCTTTGTAAACATATATCTACCAAGCCTTTCCTTTGCTGCCTAATCACACCTGTAGTGCAACAGACCACTTTCTTTTCTGTTTCCAATTTCTGCACGATTTAATTTTTTAAACAACTATTTTTACACAACTAAGTATATAATGCTGCCTTGAATTTTTGCATTTACATTACCGTCTGTTTTAACTATCGCATCACATTTTATAATTCACAAAAATTCTTTAATATCTGCAATCCGACATCACCGCTTTTTTCCGGATGAAACTGGCAGGCAAATATATTGCCATGCTCAACAGATGCATGAATGTGTGTTATGTAATCGGTAGTTGCTGCTACATCGTTTTCATTTTCTGCCTGAAGATAATATGAATGAACAAAGTAAACATATGAATTGTCAGAAACACCTTTGAAAAGTCTGCTCCCATCTTTTATCTTAATTGAATTCCATCCCATGTGAGGAATTTTGTACCCATCTTTTTCTGGAAATTTGACTATCTTTCCCGGAAGAAGTCCAAGACCTTTTACGCCCGGTCCCTCCTCACTGCTCTCAAACATAAGCTGAAGTCCGAGACATATTCCTAAAAACGGTTTATTTTCTTTAACTATCTCATGTATTACCTCAACAAGACCAAATTTATTAAGTTTCTCCATCGCATCACCGAAAGCACCCACTCCCGGCAAAATAACTTTATCCGCTTTAAGAAGTTCATTTCTGTCTCTTGTGACTACACACTCCTCACCGAGATATAACAAAGCTTTCTCAACACTCTTAAGATTTCCTGCATCATAATCAATAATTGCTATCATTTCTGTATATCACCTCTGCTGTCATTATTTTGTATGTTAAAAGTGTACCACATACGGGTGGTGTTGTCGATATGATAATTTCTGTACGATAAAGAAATACTTTTGACTATGTTTTCTGCTTTTTCAAACAAAAAAACTCACCGACTTTTTTATACCGGTGAGTTTTTATTTATTTACTTAGCTGCAATAGCATTAACTTTGCTTGTATATTCACTGCTGCCTAAGCTAAGAATATCATATGCCTGTGACTTTGACAGGCCAAATTCATCTGACAAAATATCAAGTATCTTATCATAAACACTCGCAAGGTCGTTTTCTATCTCAAGGTCATATGCAGTCTTTTTATTTGCATCATATTTCTTAAGTCCCATAAGAAGAGCGTCCAATGCTTCAGGATATTTTTTGACATTTTCATAGTTCTGATAGGAATCAAGAGCATGTTGAACTTTCATAACAGTCACAATCTTTTTATACTGCTCAGGATTTTTTTCCTTCATGTTTGTCCCTACAGCAGATTCATATGCCTGCGAATATCTGTGCATTTCAAAGTAATTTGTAGCTTTCTTCTTATCCAAACCGCTTCCAAAACTGTTTGTACCGATAATTATTCCGGCGAGTATTATAACTCCAAATACCGCTACTATTGAAACTCCAACCTTGTTAAGTTTTCCTACTACTTCATTTGCAGCAGCTTCTCTTTCGGCTTCTTTCTGTGCCTGTTTTTCCGCTTTCTTTGCTGCTTTTTCCTCCGCTTTTTTCGCTTTTGCTGCAGCTTTCGCCTCTGCCTTTTCAGCCTTCAGCTTTTCTTTTTCTTCCTTTTGCTTTGCTTTCTCAGCAGCCTTTTCTTCTTTTACTTTTTCGGCTTCTTCTTTTTTTACAGCCTCTTCTTCTTCCTGTTTTTTCTCTGCTTCTGCTATCTCATCCGTGACTACATTTCCAAAAACTTTTTTGAAAATGCTCTGCTTTTCACCATCATCTTCCTTTTCTTCATTCTGAGGGAGTATATTGGATATGTCCTCCTCTTCTTGCATAGGTATATCAGGAATCTCTGATATATCAGGAATTTCTTCATTTGAAACGCTGTCAAGGCTTATAACGTCATCAGATGTTGAGTCATCACTAAGCATCCCCAACAAATCAGACAGATCATCCGCTTTCTGTCCATCACCTGCATCTGACCCACTATTCTCCTTCGACTGTTCTTCCGACTCATCACCTATAGAACCGTTTTTATCAAAATCGTCCAAAAGACCTCCGAGCATATCATCTATAGAACCTGATTCGTCATCAGCTGTTCCATCTTCTGTAAGTGACATTATGTCATTATCAGGCTGTTCCTCGTCTGCTCCGTCCTCTGAGAGCGACATTATATCTGCATCTGACTGTTCCTCGTCTGCTCCGTCCTCTGTAAGTGACATTATATCATTATCAGGCTGTTCTTCGTCTGCTCCGTCCTCTGAGAGTGACATTATATCTGCGTCTGACTGTTCTTCATCTGCCCCATCTTCTGAGAGCGACATTATATCTGCGTCTGACTGTTCTTCATCTGCTCCGTCCTCTGAGAGTGACATTATATCTGCACCCGACTGTTCAGCTTCTGCATCTGATTGAGTTTCTATCTCAGCATCTTTTTCTGTTGCAATATCTTCTGATACCTGCGGCTCTTCGACAGTACTATCATCCGCCGCATTATTATCGTCATCTTTTATCTCCGGATATGTAGTTTTTATATCTGACCCGTCAGATAATTCCGATGCTATTCCATCGTCTTCTGAAAAATCTATGTCAGGAAGTGGTATATCAATATCGTCTTCTGACTCATCCTGATGTCCGGACTCATCAAAATCAATAGTTGAAGCTACATCCGAAACTCCTGACAGATCGTCCATATTATCCAACTCATCTATCTGTGGTAATCCCTCAAGTGCTGAAAGATCATCATATTCTGCAAAATCTTCATCTCCTGAATTGTCGCCAATATCCAGATTATCTTCCTGTAAACCTTCCTTTTCAATATTATCTTCTTCTCTCAATCCAATTATCTCCTTGCTTGATTTACCTATTTGGTCTATTCATTTCCAACCAATTTGTCAATAGCAGCAACAAGCTGGCCGATTTCCGGTTTGGAAAGCTGTGCATCCGCACCGAGCTGTTCACCTTTTATCTTCATTTCCTGATTTACAAGTGATGAGAATATAACTACAGGTATATGATTCATATCACCATTTTCTTTAACCAGCTTGGTAAGACGATGACCATCCATCTGAGGCATCTCAATATCTGTTATAATACATGCTACTTTTGAATCAAGCTCACCACTTGCATTATATTCCTGAAGTTTATCCCAGCACTCCTTACCATTTGCTGTTGTTGTCAGATTTGTATATCCTGCCTGTTCAAGACAGTTTACTATCATCTTGCTAAGTAATTGTGAATCCTCTGCTATAAGTATAGGTGTTTCATTCCTTGTTCTATGTGGCATTCTCTCAACATCTGACATTCTAAGTCCCGTCTCAGGATTTATATCTGCTACGATTTTTTCAAAATCAAGAATGATTATAAGTTTTCCATCTATTCTGACAATTCCTGTTGCCATGCCCTCTCCACCTGTATTTACTGTTGAATCCGGCTTAACTATATCTGACCATGACACTCTGTGTATTCCCAAAACACCATTTACATGAAATGCCGTATTTAATTTATTGAAATTTGTAACTATATACATATCTCCTGTCGGTGTTTCAGGCTTTGGCAGATGAAGACACTCTGCAAGATCTATAATTGAGATAATCTCATCTCTCGGCATAAATATACCTTCTATGCGTGGATCAGCATTCGGTACAGGCGTAGGTGTCTGAAAAGAAATAATCTCCCTTATTTTTGCGACATTTATTCCATAGTAATTGTTTGCAACACGAAACTCTAATATTTCCAGTTCATTTGTTCCACTCTCTAATAAGATTCCTGTTTCCATATCCTTACCTCCAATATCTTTTCACATTTGTAAGTTTATTTATTTAATATTTACCTGTGCCATCATATCTTTGTTGGTTACTTCCAAAAGAACATTTTTCAACTTTGTACCCGAAGGAATTTCAAATACAAGTATCGAATTTACACTTTTTCCTCCAGCTACAGTTTTCTTTATAAAATGAATGTCCTCGTTTGCAATAGTTAAAAGCGGAGTGTCCATATCCTTACCATCAACATTCAAAACATATGAACTCTTATTTTTTGTCATATCAATCTTTTTGTTTTGTCCGGAAGTATTTTTAAATTTTATATTAACAACAAACAGCTTTTTACCCTTGTGTGCTGATATATCTGATACCCCCGTGCTGATAGCACTGTCATACTTATAACCGGTTACTTTTGCTTTAAATCCGGATAAATTCATGGCATCACTAAGTGATACCGACTTTTGCTGCGGCTCTGATGACTCCGTTGGATTATCTGAATTTAAAGGTGTGACCGGCTGCATGGTACTACCTATCTCCGGCGAAGCTGTCGGTTTCGGAACTGCTGTCGGCTGTATCTGAGGAGTTGCCGTCGGTTCTTCCTGATAATTATCATTGTCTAACTTCATATTATATGTATAATTTTTATCACTCTTTAACAGACTATCTGCCATATACTCTGCTATCGCATTATTCTGATCTTCTGTCAATGTCTGAACACTCGCACATCCTGTCAGACAAACTGCCGTGGCTGCTGCCACAATGAACATCCCTTTTCTCATATTGTCCCTCCGTGCTTTATACACATTGCAAATGAGTATTCTTACTTACTGTCCACATTTTGCTGTGAACTGTAATGATTTTCCGTCATTACCACCCATTTTTCATCTTTTTATATAATACCACATTTGTGACATTATCGTCAACGAATATGTGCTCCATTATTAATTTTCTATATCAAGCTCAAACCAGAACTCTACTCCATCCTCATGATTGAGTACACCGCACTTTTGATTCATTGATTCCATTATTGCCTTTACGATTGACAAACCTATGCCGCTTCCACCGTACTCTCTTGTTCTCGCTTTATCTACTTTATAAAACTTTATCCATATTTTGTCGAGTTCCTCCTCCGGAATACATTTTCCGGTGTTAAAGACGCTGACTCTAACAACTTTATCCGTTTTTTTCAGGCTTACTTTTATTTTTTTCTCGCCATCAACATGATTTATCGCATTGCTGACATAATTCGTAACTACTTCTTCTATCATATATTCATCAGCCCAAACATAAATCTGCGGATAATCATCTATCTCTATCTGTGCCTCTTTTTGTTTTGCAAGAAGAGTTGCTGAATTTATTACCGTCCTTACAACCTGAACAATATCAAAATGTTCAAAATTCACCTGGTTATTTCCAAACTCTATCTGATTTAATGTGAGAAGCTTCTTTACCATCTTATTCATTTTATCAGCCTCGTCCATTATAACTTCGCAATAAAATTCCCTGCTCTCACTGTCATCATTTATATTATCATAAAGACCTTCCGCATATCCCTGTATAAGTGCAATAGGTGTTTTAAGTTCATGTGATACATTTGATAGGAACTCTTTACGCATTTCGTCTATCTGTATCTTCTTTTCAATATCCTTTTGCAATTCATTGTTTGCTGTCTTTAATTCTGAAATCTTTTCTTCTAGATTTTCCGACAATGTATTTATGCTGCTGCCCAGTACACCTATCTCATCATGTTCTTTAACCGGATATCTTACTTCAAAATTAAAATCTGCCATCTTCCGTGCTATCTCTGTCAGTTTTCTGATTGGCTTCGTAAAATTATTTCCTATAAATACCATCAGAATCACACCGGATATTATAACACCAACACCGACATAAAGAAGAAATGAATTAAATATACCTATATTTTCTGCCATGCTCTGATAGTTCGTACTTACATATACAAAGGCTCCCGAATCAAGCTTGCCAAAAAGTTCAATATAATATGAACCTATCCTCTCATCAAGTACCTTATATACACAATACTCATTTTTTATGTCAATAAGATTACGCTTTTTATCCCTGACATAATAACTTTGTGAATCCTCAATACCAACAACATAATCTTTAGTTTTGTCTATAATGTTCTGCCTTTGAAATTCAGTAATAACTTTTTCACTTGGATAATCATATTGATAATATACTTTTCCAAAAAAATTGTTCAGTCTGAATATATACACACTTGATGTGTTATTCGCAGACATTATTTCAAGATTAAGCGTCGAATCGTCCGATAATCCTGTCGACTCTCCACTACTGTAATCCTTATCTTTATTTACTATTGAATTTGCTTCCTCATAGCATTCTTCAAGCATTGATACTTTGCTGTGCTGATAATAAGAGGGCAGAAAAACCCTGTTCATAAACCATATTGCCGCCAATGTAAATCCCAACATTCCTATCATTATCAATATAAGCTTAGTACGTATGGATTTAATCCCATAAAATCTTTTTTGTCTTTTCAGCTCCATACATGACACCTCCATTAAAAGCTATATTGCAAATTCCCTAAGACACTTCAAATTTGTATCCCATTCCCCAGATTGTCTTTATGTATTCCCCTTTTTCGCCAAGCTTACTACGCAATTTTTTTACATGGGTATCTATTGTCCTTGCATCTCCGAAATAATCATAATTCCAGACATTATTTAAAATGCGTTCTCTTGACAGTGCAACGCCTTGGTTTGTCACAAAATATGTAAGCAGTTCAAACTCTTTAAAGCTTAATTCAATTTGCTTTCCATCAATCTTAACCTCATGTGCAGACTGATTTATACAAATACCACCTACCTCTATATCTCCATCATCGAGAGCATTTGTTCTTCTTAGTATTGCCTCAACCCTTGCAACAAGAATCTTAGGACTAAATGGTTTTGAAATATATTCGTCTACGCCAAGTTCAAATCCAAGAAGTTCATCTTTTTCGTCACTTTTTGCCGTAAGCATTATTATAGGTACCTGAGAATATTTCCTTATTTCTCTTACAACTTCCCAGCCATCCATTTTAGGCATCATAACATCGAGCAGTATAAGTGCTATATCTTTATTTTCATAAAACTTATCTACAGCCTCTTCTCCGTCACCTGCTTCTAAAACATCGAAATTACTTTTAACTAAGAAGTCCTTGACAAGCTTTCTCATTCTCGCTTCATCATCAACAACCATAATTTTCAATTTTTCCATAATAACCCTCTTTTCTGCATATGTTTTTGATACCGGTAAAATTTTACCCTTACTTATTTTTCAATCTTTCTTCTTTTTCCTGTATCTCTTTTTCTCTCTTATCTAGTGCTTTTTCTTTATCACTTAAATCCTGCTCCCATTTTTCATACTTGTCGATTAATTCATTTTCCATATTTGATTTATAATCAGTGAAATATGTAAATACAGAATACTTTGACTTCACTGTTATGAATATGACTGCTATAAGCAATATGCATAAAAAAACAATAGCCATATTTTTTATTTTTTTTCCTGCTTTTTCCGCTTCATAAGCATTTTTATATTTCTCCACATTTTTTTCCAGCACATCTTTGTCCGTAATACTTTTCCCTGACATTTTTTCTTTAACTCTCGGCACAACCGGTACATATGCCAGTTGGTTTTCTTTAACTATTCCTGAAGAAAGAAGTCTTTTTCGCATATTTTCTATAAATTCAAGTCCAATAACCGTCTGAAACGACTTTTTTTCCACAGCTTTATTATATATTTTTAAGACTGCTTTCATATCAGACATATTTGAATTTGCGACAAGATATTCTATAGTTTCTTTTTCCTTGCATGCTCTTTCATAGTCTTTTCTTGTTGAAAACACAAATCCGTCAAGTATAAATCTTTTATCATCTCTCATACTTTATCCCCCATGTCTGCACACTATGCTTTTAAACTATCAAACTTATCATTGTAAACAGTTTTAATTTTTTCCATATAATTATATCATAAATTTGTGTTTATCCGGTGATTATTTTGACAATTTCCTCAACTTTTGAAACAATATAATCGGCACCCGCATCTTCTAACTCACCTGATTTTGCAAAGCCATAATAAACACCAAGAACATCTATTCCACAATTATGTGCTCCTACTACATCATGTTTTCGGTCACCTACCATAAGCACTGATTCCTTTTCAGCATCCGTTATCCCAAGTCTTTTTAAAGTTTCCTCTATAACACTCTGTTTTGTATTTCTGACCGCATCAAATGTGCTTCCTGTTATTTCTTTAAAATATTTCTTCAGCCCGAAATGTTCAATAATCCTTTTTGCTGTCTCCTCTGGCTTAGATGTTGCTACTGCCAGTATATACCCGTTTTCTTTTAATGTCTTTAACATTTTTTCAATTCCATCATACGGCTCATTTTCAAAAAGTCCGGTAACATTATATCTCTCCCTGAACTTTGTCGTTGCCGCTTCTGCTTCTTTTTCTGACATTTTGCTTATTGTCATAAATCCTTCCGTAAGCGGCGGACCTATAAATTCAAGCAGTCTGTCAGTTTCAGGAATTTCCCATCTGGCTGCTTCTAATGCATATTTAACACAATTTGTTATTCCCTTACTTGAATCAGTAATTGTACCGTCAAGGTCGAATAAAATATATTTATACATAAATTTATACCTCATTTTGTTTTTTCAATACTTCATATAAAATAAAAAGAGCCCGGGAAGGCTCTTTTTATCGGATAACTCGTGTTATCCAGCGTATAATAGGGTGGGAGTAGAAAGTTTTCACTTTCTGAAACAAAATTATAATCATTAAATATGTCTAAATTATGTCTAAATTGTTAATATGTCGTTCATATTTTAGTTTTTATTAAATTATTTTTATATTTGTTGTTAAATTGTATAAAATCAACCAAAAATGTGTACTACTCAACATTTTTTGATTGATTTTTGTTAAAAATTGTGCAATACTGTTTTAGGAATGTTTTACAATTTTTGTGTATCTTTAATATATATTTTGGGATATTTACATAGATATACATTATATTTAATCTTTTACCGGATACAAACATTCAAAATATTATATATTTATTCAGGAGGTTTTTTTACAATGGCGTTAAAAAATCAGTATCTTATTGACTTACTTGAAACAGTAAAAAAGAGAAATGCAGGCGAGCCTGAATTTATCCAGGCAGTTATGGAAGTATTTACTTCACTTGAACCTGTTGTTGAAAAAAGACCTGACTTAGTAGAAGCAGGCGTATTTGAAAGAATCGTTGAGCCTGAAAGACAGATCATTTTCCGTGTACCTTGGGTAGATGACAATGGTAAAGTACAGGTAAACAGAGGTTTCCGTATCCAGTTCAACTCTGCTATCGGACCATACAAGGGAGGTCTTAGACTTCATCCTTCAGTTTACAGTGGTATCATTAAATTCTTAGGTTTTGAGCAGATCTTCAAAAACTCACTTACAACACTCCCTATGGGTGGTGGTAAAGGTGGTTCCGACTTCAATCCTAAGGGTAAGAGCGATGGAGAAGTTATGCGTTTCTGCCAAAGCTTCATGACAGAACTTTGCAAACATATCGGTCCTGACTGTGATGTTCCTGCTGGTGATATCGGAACAGGTGCAAGAGAAATCGGTTATATGTTTGGACAGTACAAGAGACTCCGCAATGAGTGGTCTGGTGTTCTTACAGGAAAAGGACTTACATACGGTGGTTCTTTAGCACGTACAGAAGCAACAGGATTTGGTCTTTGCTATTTCACAAATGAAATGCTCAAGGCTAATGGTAAGAGTTTCAAGGATCAGACAGTTGTTATCTCAGGTTCAGGTAATGTAGCTATCTATGCTACAAAGAAAGCTACAGAATTTGGTGCAAAAGTTGTTGCTTTATCTGATTCAAACGGATATGTTTATGATCCTGATGGAATCGAGCTTGAAATAGTTCAGCAGATTAAAGAAGTTGAAAGAGGACGTATCAAAGAGTATGTTGACAGAACATCCCACAAGAATGCTACATATACAGAAGGATGCAAGGGTATCTGGAGCATTAAGTGTGATATCGCACTTCCATGTGCTACTCAGAATGAGATTGATGGCGAAAGTGCAAAACTCTTAGCTGAAAACGGATGCTACGCAGTATCTGAGGGTGCTAATATGCCTTCTACTCCTGAAGCTATTGATGTTTATTTTGCAAACAATATGCTTTATGGACCAGCTAAAGCCGCAAATGCAGGTGGTGTTGCAACATCAGGTCTTGAGATGAGCCAGAACTCTGAGAGACTTTCATGGACATTTGAAGAAGTTGACAGCAAACTTCACAACATCATGAAAGAAATCTTCAAGTCTTGTGACGAAGCTGCTAAAGAATTTGGTATGCCTGGTAACTACATGGCAGGTGCTAATATTGCCGGATTCCTTAAAGTCGCTGAAGCAATGAAGGCTCAGGGATGCTGCTAATCATTTAGCTTTTCTCATATTAATATAAATAAACAAGCCCCTCATTATATATATTGAGGGGCTTGTTTTTGTATTACATGAGTAATTTGCCTATTTATATTTATTTTTTCTTCTCTTTACATTTCATTCTATACTCTTTTCTCTATTTATTTTTTACTTACATTTTGTTCTATTTTTATTTTTACTTGTCATTTTATTTTTTAACTTACCACTGATCTTTGATGTGATTAAGATAGTGCATCCTGTCTTTTTCATACTTATCTTTTGTTTCCTTATCTCTTGCCTGCTTTGATATGGCAAATTTTCTCCGCTGTGCTTCTTCATTTTTAAAAATATTCATAATCCCTTTACTGGTATCTTCGATACATTCTTTGCAATATCTCCCTATCGGAAAAAGTGCACCGCACCTCTCGCATCTTTCCGCCTCTTTTAATTCCCCAGGCATTTCAAGTCTGCCTTTCTCAAGAAGCATATCTATTACTTCAAGTTTTACTCCCGTCTCCACCGAAATCTCAACTGCTGGTGCCGATCCATTTTCATCAATATATTTTTTTATCAATCCAAAATCATCATAATAATCTATGTGACATCTTTGACATACATATCTTCCACTTCCTTTAAAATACAATCTTGCTCCACATCTTTCACATTTTGTCGGAATATTCTTTTCTATTTGTTCCAATATATCGTCTCTGTCGTATCCCATTTTTTACGCTCCCTTGTAAACTTTAATCGTCAAACTTATCGTACGCTTACGCATCTAAATAGCTCTCATTTTTAAGCCTATCTAGTATATAATTGACCGTATCCCCGCAGAATTTAAGTATGCTGTTATAATCAAGAAATTTACTATTTTCTTCAATATGTTTTTCTTCAAAAAAATACTTTATTATCCATCTGCGGCTCTTGTCAAGCTCCTCTTTTGTTATCATATTTTTTATATAATAATCTCTAGTTTCTCTCAATATCTTTTCTGCCTCTGAAAGCTCCGGCATCTCTTTAACAAGCTTAAAATCAACAAGATCCGTATCCTTGTTAAAATACACAAAAGTTTCTCTATCACGCTCTGTCAGACCTATTTTACTTATATTTTGAAAATATTTTGGTCTTTCGTATAAAATAAACCTTTTGTCTGTCATCATGTGAGTTATATAACCAAGATAGAGTCCTGATGCCACTCTTTCATCCTCGCAATGCTCTCTCCAAAAGTCAGCCATTCTTTTTTCAAACAACTTTATTGTTCCGTTTTTTCCAAAATCACCATCGGGTATTCCATCCCTAAAATGTGTATGAAGCTTCATGTTCCTCTCATAATTTTTTCTTTCCATTATCCCATCAGGACATATGTTACCCGCAATAAACATATTTTTATCAAAATGAATATTGCTGCCGTCTGCCAATCTTATCTTATAACCATTTTTTTTGATATTTTCAGCAATCCTGACTGCGATAACAAGATGAATCATCGTTCCTGCCATTGTCATTCATCCTTCCTTCTTATTAATGCTATTGATTTCCATTTATTAACACATAGTCATATGGACATTCGCACTCCACTATTCTACTTGCTCATAACACTATTTGGTTATTTACTTAGCATCACTTATGTTATTATCTATCCTACTAAACACCGTGTCAATGTTTTATCTTCTCAACATACGCTCTATCAATGCTCCTCCATTCTCATTAAGCCACTTTTTATAATTTTTGTAATCAGGCATATACCTTTCAACTTCCTTCCAAAACTTTTTGGAATGGTTCATCTGCTTTAAATGACAAAGCTCATGCACGACTACATAATCCAGCACCTTGTCAGGCATGAGCATTAATAGACAATTAAAATTCAAATTTCCTTTACTGCTGCAGCTTCCCCATCTTGTTTTTTGGTTTCTTATCGTAATCCTTCCATAAGTTACTCCCATTATCTCTGCATAATATTTTACTTTGTCAGGAATTACCGACAATGCTTTTTGACATAATTTCTCTATATCTGCATTTGTAAGTGCCGGTTCTTTTTTCTGCTTTTTAATTTCTTCTGCCTTAAAATACATCTGTACAAGGTGCTTCTTTATCCAATTCTGTTTCTCCTCAACAAATTTCATGATTTCATTTTGAGGTATTTTCTCAGGGGCTCTCACAACAACTCTCATATCCGGTCTTATTTCTATTGCAAGCGTTTTTCTTTTACTTCTTATTACTTCTATATGTGTTTTATCATCTAAATCCATTTTTTATATTTGTTCTCCATCTCCAGCATAAGCATATTATTGATAGTTTTTTTTATAACAAAAAAAGCCCTGATAATATCAATATTTTCAAGACTTTCCATTTAAGCTGAAAATGGGACTCGAACCCACGACCCCTTCATTACGAGTGAAGTGCTCTACCAACTGAGCTATTTCAGCACTGCCTTAATAGTTTACCTTATTTTTCTGTTTAGGTCAAGTATCTTTTAAATATTTTATAACATATTTTTAATTATTTTTTCAATTCTATGATTTCCTGCTCGGTAAGTTTCCGGTAATTTCCCTTTTTAAGTTTGCTGTCAAGAATAAGACTTCCCATGCTCACCCTTTTCAGATATGTAACTGTCTTGCCAAGTTTTTTCATCATTCTCTTGACCTGGTGAAATTTTCCTTCATGTATTGTCAGATAACATGATGATATATTATTCTGAATATCTGTTTTTAATATTTCCATTTTTGCAGGAATTGTATTTTTCTCTTCACCTATATCAAGACCTTTTTCCACTGCATCCACATCAGCATCATCAAGTATTCCTGAAACTTCAACATAGTATGTTTTTTCCACATGATTTTTGGGAGCTAATAATCTGTGAGCCAGCTCTCCGTCATTTGTTATAAGTAAAAGTCCCTCTGTATCTATGTCTAACCTCCCTACAGGAAACAGGTCCTTTTTTTCCGATGAACTTATTATATCCACAACTGTCTTATGCTCCCTATCTGTTGTTGCCGATACAAATCCTTTGGGCTTATTCAACATATAATATTCATACTTATTATATTTAATCTGCCTGCCATCTACCCTGACTATTGATAATTTCTCGTCAATTTTAGTTTCAGGCTTTTTTACCTCATTTCCATCTACAGTTACACTTCCTGTTCTCACTATCTTTTTTACTTCACTTCTTGTCCAGCCGGACATTTCAGAAAGGAACTTGTCTAATCTTATCATGTCAGTCTCCTAAATCGGGCTGAACACTCATGTCCAGCCCGGTTCACTTCAAATTTACTCATTGTTGCATAGTTTTGACTGCCGAAGTCAAGCTTGCAATAAATAACAAATCAATGATACGCCATTTTTACAGTCTGTCATAAAGTTCGGCATACTTCTGTGCTGACTGTCCCCATGAAAAGTCTTTAGCCATTCCTCTGTCAATAATCTTATTCCACTCGCGTTTACGGTTAAAATATACATCCTTGGCATAACGGATAGTATTTAACATCTCATGAGCATTATAATTGCAGAATGAAAAACCTGTTCCAGTTCCCTCATATTCATTGTAAGGTTCTACAGTGTCTTTAAGACCACCAGTCTCACGCACGATAGGAACTGTTCCATATCTAAGACTCATCAACTGACTAAGTCCACATGGTTCAAAAAGTGACGGCATCAGAAATGCATCACAAGCCGCATATATCTTATGTGAACGCTCATTTGAATAATAAATATTCGCTGAAACTCTGTCATGATACTTCCACTCAAAATGACGGAATAAATGCTCATATTTTTCTTCACCTGTTCCAAGCACGACAAGCTGTGTATCCTCCGCACAGATTTCTTCTATGACATAATCTACAAGATCAAGACCTTTCTGGTCTGTAAGTCTTGAAACTATTCCTATCATAAACTTCTTATCATTTTCCTCAAGTCCAAGCTCTCTCTGTAAAGCCCTCTTATTCTTTATCTTTTCGCGTCTAAATGTTTTTACAGAATAATTTTTGTAAATCAAAGGATCTGTTTCCGGATTATACTCATCATAGTCAAGCCCATTCACAATACCTACAAGCGAATTTTCTCTCGCACGCATAAGTCCGTCAAGTTTTTCACCGTAAAACGGCATCTTTATCTCCTCTGCATATGAATCACTGACTGTTGTTACCAGGTCAGCATAAACAATTCCACCTTTGAGATAATTTGCATCACCATATGCTTCAAGTTTGTCCGATGTAAAAAACGAAGGTTTTATCCCTGTTATATCCTTAACTTTTTGCAAGTCCCATACACCCTGAAATTTAAGATTATGTATAGTCATTATTGTCTTAATATTCGTATAGAACGGATTTTCCTGAAACATATCATGAAGATATACAGGAATGAGTCCTGTCTGCCAGTCATGACAATGAATAACATCCGGATGAAAATCAAGACTTGGAAGTGATGACAATGCAGCCTTGCAAAAAAATGCAAACTTCTCAATATCTTCGTGTATATAACCGTATGGTTTTGGTCCTGCAAAATAAAATTCATTATCTATAAAATAAAATGTAATGCCATTATGCTGCAGTTCCATGATTCCAACATACTGTTTACGCCATGCCAAGTCTATGTAAAAATGTGTTTTGTAAACCATCTTGTTTTTCCACTCATCAGGAATACATGCATATTTGGGAATCATAACCCTTACATCGTACTTTTTCTTATCAAAACATTTAGGCAGTGAACCGACTACATCTGCCAATCCTCCCGTCTTGATAAACGGAGTACTCTCCGATGCTACAAATAAAATATTCTTCAATACAACCAACCTCCTTTGCCAATGTTTATATATATTATAAACCAAATCAGCGGCTCTGAAAAGTATTTTATCTGTTAAACTATCATTTTCCTGTTCATTTTATATTCAAGGCGTATTTTATCAGAAATCAATGCGACAAACTCTGAGTTGGTAGGTTTACCTTTGCCCGAACTTACTGTGTATCCAAATAATTCTTCGATTGTATCAACTTTTCCCCTGCTCCATGCCACCTCTATAGCATGTCTTATCGCTCTCTCTACACGGCTTGATGTAGTCTTATGATTTTTTGCTATCGTTGGATATAATCTCTTAGTAATCGCACCAAGCATCTCATCATCATTAACTGACATTATTATTGCATCTCTTAGATACTGATACCCCTTTATATGTGCCGGTACTCCTATCTCATGGATTATATCTGTTACATCTGCTTCAAGATTATATGATTTCTTTAACATGTTTTTTCCATTTTCATATACTGTATTTATCACATGATTTTGTGCACTCTCCTCGTTTACTGCCGTTCTAATTCTCGAAAGTACCATCTGAGTATCAAACGGCTTTAAAATATAATATGCTGCACCAAGTGCAAACGCATTTTCCGTTACGCTTTCCTGGCTGACAGCCGAAATAACAATTATCTTTGGAACCGAAGTTATTTTTTTCTTCTCTTTAAGTCTCTCCATAACACCGAGTCCGTCAAGTCTTGGCATTATAAGATCAAGTAAGACGACATCCGGATTATGGATTTCGATTTTTTTAAGTGCCTCCTCACCATCTGCTGCTGTCGCAATCACATCCATATCTGTTTCTTTTGTAATAGCATCCTTAAGTAAATTTACAATTCTACTGTTATCGTCAACTACTAATACTTTGATGTTGTCCATATTTACCTCCAAATTCGACTTTTTGTTTTTCTTCTTCTAGATATTATGCCCTATCACATCATAATTCAACGATAAACACGCTCTACATTTCGACCTTTAAATGCTGTTTTTCTTACACTTTACTATATATCTTCATGTTATTACATAATCTGACAACATCATTCTACTATTTACATCAAATCAATATTTCACGAAAGCATCCTTTCAATAAAAATCCCATATCCCTTTACCGGGTCATTTACAAAAACATGAGTAACAGCACCTATAATCTTTCCATTCTGTATGATTGGTGAACCACTCATCCCCTGCACGATACCGCCCGTTTTATTTAAAAGTCTCTCATCAGTAACTTTTATTACCATATCCTTATTTTCTTTTGAATTTTGATATACACTACACACCTCGACTTCATATTTATCTGTTACTTTGTCTAACTGACATAATATATATGCCTTTCCTTTTTTTATCTCCTGCTTTAATGCAATGGGAAGTGCAGTTTTTTTCTGATATATATAAGCTGTCTCACCGGCTGTTATTTTTCCCTTTATACCTGAATTTGTATTGCTTATGATGCTTCCCAGACGGCATCTGTCAGACAATTCCACGCTTCCTGATATTTGTCCGGGACTTCCTTTTTTGCTCGGTATAACCGTGCTTACATCTGCCTTATATAACCCTCCTGCCGATATATCTACTAAAAGTCCCGTATCTGCATCTGCTATGCCATGACCTAAAGCGGCATACATATTATCCTTAGTAACATATGTTATCGTTCCTATCCCCTCTGTATCTTCTCTAAGCCATGTCCCTATCTTAAATTTTCCGTCATCCGCTTCAATACACTTCATCTTTACGAATATATTTTCATTTCCTCTGCGGATTTTCATCCGTATTGAAGCTTTATCTTTGTTTTGCAATATACTTTCTATATCATCTATTGATGAAACTTTCTTTCCATCGACCTGGTATATATAATCACCCGTCTGAAGTATATTTTTTGCCGGACTGTACTCAACACCATCCTTTCCACGCACATTTGCCGTCCCAAGAACCATTACTCCCCTCGCATTTACATAAATGCCTACCGCCCGTCCCGACGGCATTAGTTTTTGTTCTTTGACGACATTAAACTTAATATTCTTATAATGTATAATGCCAAACAGCTTAAGTTCTGCTTTGCAGCTTCCATAACTTTTTCCCGCTGTCACTCTCATCATACCGTCCGTTCCCGGATTGCTCATAACTTTTATGCAGGTATTTGAAGTATTTTCACATTTAACAGGAAGATTAAAATCAAATGATTGCTCAGAATTTGCAACTATGTTTATATCTGTAGGTATTTTACGGTCAAGATACCAAATATAGTATAATACCGATACAACTATATCCAATACCAGTGCCCCGATAAGAAACAACTGATAATACTTCTTTTTCTGCATCTTTATATCCTCCAACAAAAAGTATATTTCCAATTTTTGTTTTTGAAAATATACAATATTTATATTTGATATAATCCGCAAAATACAAAAAAGTATTCAAAAATATTAAAACTGTTCATTAACATAAAACTGTCCAAAATATTTTCTCGTCTTAAAATGCTGTTATTAAAATATATTTTCTTTCTAAAACTCTTTATGCCGTGCGACTTACTTTTTTATAATTTATTTTTTCAATATCTGCAAGCTGTTTCATCTCTCTTGCACTCTCAAGTACGGCATCGGTAATCTTTGCTCCTCCGAGTATTCTTGCTATCTCCTCTACTATCTCATCACCCTCTAACTGCCTTATGACTGTACTCGTCTTATTTAATAAATTATTTTTTTCAATAAGATAGTTATGATCTGCCATTGCAGCTATCTGTGCAAGGTGTGATATACATATAACCTGATGTGAATGACCTATAAATGCCATCTTTTCAGCTACTTTCTGTGCTGTGCGTCCACTGATACCAACATCTATCTCATCAAATATTAATGTACCTATCGAATCATGTTCGGCTAGAACGGCTTTTATTGCAAGCATGATTCTTGAAAGTTCGCCACCTGATGCAGCCTGACCGATTGGTTTTAAATCTTCACCGGGATTTGTGGAAATCATAAATTCAACTTCATCTTTTCCTTTTGAATTAAACTCATCAAGTTCCCTGACTGCTATTTCAAATTTTACCTGCAGGAAATTTAAGTCTATAAGTGCGTCGGTTATCCTCTTTTCAAGTTCGGCAGAACACTTTTTTCTAATTTTTGAAATACTCTCTCCGAGTTTCTCCAGCTTAATTTTATATATCTCTATCTTCTTTTCGAGATTTGCCCTATATTCTTCGTATGCTTCATATTTTTCAAGTTTATTTTCAAGGTCTTTTGCATAATTTTCAACCAGTTCAGTTGTCGCACCATATTTTGATTTAATTGTCCTGACAAGATCAAGCCTCGTTTCAACTTCTGCAAACTCCTCACCATTTTCATCCATATCAGACGCATATTCCTGCAAATCCCTGTTAAAATCCATGATAAGTTCATCAATATCTGCTATCTGTCTCGCCAGCTCCTTAAGTCTTTCATCATAACCGCTTATCTTTGCTAATATATGGGAACTTCTTCCAAGCATCTGTGACACGCTCTGACTGTCACCGTAAGAATCTTCTACAAGTGAATACACCTCATTTATACCACTCTTTATCTCATTTGCATTTGAAAGATAACGGTATCTCTCCTGAAGCTTTTCCTCCTCACCCTTTACTAAATGTGCCTGTTCTATCTGCTCCAGCTCATACCGTATAAATGATACTTCTCTAAGTCTTTCTTCCTCTGACATTTCTTTTTCTGAATACTTGACAAGCATATCCTTATACTGTCTATACATTTCTGAAAACTCCATGTCTCTCCCACACATTTTTTCTGCCGCATATCTGTCAACAATCTCCATATGTTTATTCTTATACAGTAATGACTGCTGCTCATTCTGGCCATGAATATCTATAAGTATATCGGCAATACTTTTAAGCATAGAAACACTTACCGTCTCACCATTGACCCTGTTTATAGTGCGGCATTTAGTTATCTTTCTAGATATTACTACGACATCCTCCTCTAATGTAATCCCCAGCTTTTCAAGACTGTTTATCTGTTCACTGTCCTCAGCTAAAAATGTAAGTTCCACGAGTGCAAACTCCGTACCTGTCCTGATAATATCCTTTGAAACTTTTCCGCCAAGTGCAATATTTATAGAACCGATAATGATGGACTTACCGGCACCGGTCTCTCCTGTAAGAACATTAAGTCCCTCGGAAAATTCAACTTCGATCTCATCAATAATCGCAAGATTTTTCACATGAAGATTAAGTAACATGGATACTCCCCCTTTATATTGTACTGAACATATTTTCGCTCTTGTTATATGGATAATATCATACTGAACACCCGTTTGTCAAGAACATATTTTCGTTTTAATTCATAACAATTCACCCCCCAAAAAAAATTGACAATACAGTGAATAAACTCAACTATTGTCAATTTTTTTCCGTTGAACTGTTGCACACAAAAAGAAAAGTACCACACAAAACTATAAGTTTTATATGATACTTTCCCTTAAATCATATATTAGATATTAATGCGTAATACTTTATTCTTACATCATATCTTATCGTTTATTGTTGTTTACTGAAGAAACATTTATCTGGCATCCTACCTTGCATCCGTTTACATATGCATATATATATGCCGTTCCCGTTCCTTTCGCAACAACCTTACCATTTGTTACTACCGCAACTCGTGTATTCGATGAATACCATGTAACTGTATCTGATGTACCATGAACTATCAATGTCTCAGTATCATACTGTCTGAGATTGAGAACTGACTTGTTCATCGCAACTACATTTACATTTACCGTAGATGTTACACCACTTGTCGCAAGTATTGTGATAGTCGCATTACCTGTTCCTACCGCTGTTATATTACCCTTTCTGTCCACTGTTGCAACTCTCTTATTATCACTTGAGAACTTAATACTATCTGAAGTATCAGATGGAAGCACTGAGTATGACAGCTTCATCTTATCTCCACGCTTCATCGTTACATCCTGCTGTGCAATAACAATACTTGTAACCGGTACAGGCTCAACTACCTTAACAAAACATCTTGCTTTCTTATTGCTTCCATCCGTAGTAGTTGCAGTTATGTACGCATCTCCCTCTGCAATACCCCAGATTTTTCCTGAACTGTTTACCTGAACAATCTTGCTATCTGAACTTGTCCACTTAACACCCTTAACAGATGCAGATGCAGGTTTCAATATAGCATGGAGCTTTTTGCTTCTTCCCACATAACATACTGTATAATTTGTATTAAGTCGGATACTTGATACACGCCTTATTACTCTTACTTTACAAGAAGCTTTTGCATGAATTGCATCTTTAGTCATTACGGTCACTCTTGCAACTCCGACACGCTTTGCTGTTATCTTACCGCTGCTTGATACTTTTAATACACGCGAATTTGAACTTTTCCATGTTACGCCCGGAAGCTTGCCCGCATTAGATTTAACAGTAGCTTTAAGTTTGTATGACTGATTCAATCCTATACGGATATTACTCTTGTTGAGTTTTACCGTTGTATGAAGTTTTCTTACCTTAACCTTACATTTTGCTGACTGTCTATATTTTGTAAGTGTGCATGTAATAGTACATGTTCCTATCTTTTTAGCCTTAACCTTTCCGGAAGAACTTACTGTCGCAATACTTATATTTGATGATTTCCATGTTGCAGTTTTGTTTGCTGATGTTGGTTTTATAACCTTTTTTGGAGTAAAACTGTGCCCCAATGCAAGCTCTCTTGTAGAAGGTGACAATTTAAAATCAACTGCCTTTTCTACATGAACTGCTACAGTAGCATTAAAACCTCCATCTTCTGCAGTACACTGAACAATAGCATCTCCCGGTCCGACACCTGTTACAACTCCCTTTGAATCAACAGTAACAACCGTCTCATCAAGAGACTGGTAAATTACATTCTGGTTTGTTGTATCTTCCGGAGTAAACTGAGGTTTTATCGTAAATTTCTTTCCACATACGATATTTTGTGTAACCGGTGTAACTTCAAATCCCGTTGCTGAAACAGGTGCTTTCTCAACCGTTACGATACAGGTTCCCGTCCATACACGGTTATCATTTGTCGTATCTTTATATGTAGCAGTTATTACGGCTGTTCCTTCCTCGACACCAGTCACGACACCATTGGCATCTACTGTTGCTTTTGTCTCATCTGAAGTTGTCCATGTAACATCTCTGTCTGTAACATTTTCAGGTGTAAACACAGGTGTAAGCTGTAATGTCTTTCCAATATAAACAGTATCCTCATTTGGCACTATCGCAAAATCCGTTGCCGATACCTGCGAAGAAGTTACATAGACCATACAGGTTATGGCACCCTCCTGACCTAAATCCTCGGCAACACAGCTAAGCATTGCAACACCTTCTTTGACACCTGTTATAACACCTTCTTTTGACACGGTAAATATTGTCGTGTCTGATGATGAAAATGTAACATTACTGTTTATATTCTCACTTGGTGTAAACTGAACATCTACAGTTTTCGACGAGCCAACTGAAATATACTCAGCCTTTGATCCAAACGCAATAGAAGTAAGCCTGTTTCTTACATTTACTACTATCGTTGCCGATGCTGTCGTGTGATTGTCATCTGACTGTGGGAGAACTGCTGTTGCTTTAATCGAAGTAGTTCCCGGACCTACTGCCGTAATCACTCCTTTATCATTCACTGTAGCTACTTTAGTGTCATCTGAGGTCCATGTCATTCTTGTATCAGATGCGTCTTCAGGTTGATATGATGCAGTTACCGCATATGTATCACCTTTTATCATATTAAGACTTGATACATCGGTTGTTATCTCTGTCATTGGTCGTGACTGGATGATAAGATGACAGGTTGCATACATATTAGCACTCTGCACCCTGATATACACATCCCCTTCTCGTTTCATAGAAACCTTTCCCGATGAATCTATCTCAGCAATATCTGTAGGATTCACATCTGAAAGTGATGTTCCCTCTACACTCCACTTAAAGTCTGTCTCTTTCTCTGTTGTGTCTGATGGGCCAAAAATAGCTTTCATAAATACATATTTTTCTGCAAGTGTAGTCGTATATGTGTCATACTGGACAACTTCTTTTGTTTCCTGATCGACAACACCTATCGCAAGCTCCGTAACAGGCTGCGTTACGGTTATCTCACAAGTCGCATAAACATTATTGTCAGGATTAAGTGCTGTAATCACTGTTTTTCCCGCTTTAAGTGCAGTAAACATTGCTGATGGATTAGTCGTACCTGATATCTGTTCAATAGTACCTACTGACGGATCAGAAGAAAGCCATATAAGATTTCTTTTCTCTGTCAAATCTGTTGCTATAATGCTCTGCTGTCCCTGCTCTATAGTCAGAGTGTCAGGAACCATATGGAATTCTTCTACACTCTTTCTTACTGTTACATTACACTTTGTGGTAAGCGTAACACCGTCAGGACTCGTCCACGAAAGCGTTACCAGCACCGGCGTATTTGCCGGAGTTTCTTTTTTGGCTACTATCGTTGCATACTGCCCGTTAGGTTTAACCGTTATATATTCATTTGAATCATCCGAAGGTTCCCATTTAAACTGACTTGTTTCTGTTGTGACATCTTCGCCAAATGTACCATAGAGCTGCTCACTTGAGCCTATCGCCATATCAATGCTCGACACATTCATTGAGAATGTCTGCATTACAGTTATGTTTACTTTTACTGTTTCTAATGTATCATATTCCGGAATATTTGTATTTGCTGACTGCTGTGGATTTTTTGTCACTATCAATGTTGCTTTTCCTGTCGACTTTGTAGTGATATTCCATGATGCATTATCAAAATCAATTATTTTACTGCCATCTATTCCTGCTGAAACATCTGTATATATTTTACCGTTAAAGTTTTGCGTCAATCCTTTTAATGAAATATTAAATGCATCTGTCAAGTCATAATGACCACCAATATTTATGGTAACATTTTTTTCTTCATAATTTGTCTTGACCTGTACTCCACCTGCTATATTTACAGGATCACAGTGATATTTTTTTCCTGTTGAAACTTCAAGGTTTTCAAATCCCGGATAAGTATCAGCTACAAAGAACTGTACGACATATGTTTCTGCCTTTGCCTTGAGCTGATATTTTTTAAGTGCAGGATACCATACAAGCTCAGCATCATCCTTATCCTCTGAACCGGTATTTCCAAGTGAATCTCTTATCAATACTTTTTTACCTGTATTGCCACCTACTTCCTTTGAAATAACCCAGATAAGTTTCTGGCTTATAGATTCATTCGGATTACTGTCAAACTTTGCCTGACAGTCAAGGTAATCGCCTGTTTTTACAACAAGTGACTGCGTATAAACATCTGAGTTTACTATCTTTCCGTTTCCGGTACCTGTACCATCCCCTGATTGATATATGACCTCGGGTCTTACATATACCCATATCTCATCTGTATCAGACTTAGTCATATCAGTATCCTGATATGTGACCGTCAGCTTTGCTTTACCCGGACCTGTTGCCACTATACCATTATTATCAATCTTAACAACATCCTTATTACTGGTATTCCAGCTTCCTTTTGTAGCATCACCGAACATAAGATTAAGTTTCTGACTCTGCGAACTATCGGTAGCATCCGTACCAAATTCAAGCTTTGTTTCCGTTTTTCCGTGATAATCCATGATGATTGCTTTACGCTCATCGGTATCAAAAATCTTGCTCATCTCTACACCGGTAGATTTTACGAGATACTCGTTCACGGAGAACATTATGTTTATGGTAAATGTAAATGTTTTTGAAACATTTTTTCCATTTATATTCTCAGTAATGGTAAGCGTCAGACCGACCGTACCATATTGAACTGCCTGAGTGTAAAGTGTACTGTTGATTCCGGTAGTCGTCACTTCAGCACCATAAGTTCCCGGAGTAGAACCAATCTGTAATTTGGTTGAATCCAAACTCTGCCATGTGTATGTCGTATTGCTATCCTGTGCTCCCGATGCACTTAACTGATCCTGTTTTCTACGCATGGTGTATTCCTGACCTGATGTCATCTGTCTGCCGGTGCTGTCAAGAACAACATAATCGCGGTCGTCATCTGCCGCCCTTGATGTAAAATGTGCTTTTGCCGCAAAGCCAACCACAAAAACGAACATAAGCATAACTGTCATTCCCGCCATGGTCTTCCATTTTTTCTTAATCTTATCCTTTAATCGATTCATAGTTCCTCCCCTGACTCAATCCGTCTTTTTATTTCTATCGGCATAAAAAGCACAAATTATTACATTCGGAAAGTGAAACATCCTGCATAAACTTTATGATTATGCACTATGTTTACTCATCCCAGTTATGAAAAACATCCTGTACATCGTCATCTTCATCAAGAAGATCAAGTGTACGATTAAGCTGTCTTATATCATTTTCATCCGTCAATGTGACATAATTTTGTGGAATCATCGTAACTTCAGCACTTGCCATAGGATAATTTTCTTTTTCAAGAACCTCTCTTACTGCTGAAAAATCCTCTGGTGCCGTGATTATCTCATATGCTTCTTCCTCGTCTGAGAAGTCCTCAGCACCCGCATCAAGTGCAAGCATCATAAGCTCATCTGCATCAACTTCTATATCATTGTCCTCAAGTTCCTCTTTAGAAATGATTATCTGTCCCTTCTCATCAAACATATACGATACACAGCCCTGCGTTCCTACACTTCCGCTTCCCTTTGTAAAAGCATTACGAACATTACTTGCAGTTCTGTTCTTATTGTCTGTAAGAGCCTTAACTATGATAGCGATACCACTCGGACCATATCCTTCATATGTAACTTCCTCGTAATTTACTCCGTCACCGTCACCTGCTGCCTTTTTGATACCTCTGTCAATAGTATCATTTGGCATATTGTTTGCTTTAGCTTTTGCGATAACATCACGAAGCTTGCTGTTATTTTCAGGATCCGGACCGCCATCTTTAACTGCTACTGCAATCTCTCGACCGATAATAGTAAATATCTTACCTTTTTTAGCGTCGTTTTTCTCCTTTTTATGTTTAATGTTTGCAAATTTTGAATGTCCTGACATTTCTCTATTTTCCTTTCTTTAATAACATAATATGATAATTTTCCACCATAACTAATTTATTTTAGCATTTTTCCTGCACTCTTGCAACCTTTGGCTACTTTTCTTCTTTTAAAAGCCTGTCTATCTTTGTCATAACTACAGGCACTTCACCCACGGAATGAACGGCACACATGACCGTATCGTCTCCTGCTATTGTTCCAACAACACCGGGCACTTCCAAATTGTCTATTGCCGCCGCTATCGCCATTGCCATGCCTGAAATTGTTTTTATAACAAGTATGTTTTCAGCCTGATCCATCCACAAAAAACCGTCTTGCAATACCCTTACATACTTATTGTAAAGATTTGTCTCTTTCTCCTGAAGAAGTGTGTATTTCTGGTGAACACCGTCAACAGACACCTTTGTAAGTTTTAACTCCCTTATGTCTCTTGAAATCGTCGCCTGCGTCACTGTAAAGCCCTCCTGTTCAAGCCTTTCTCCCAGTTCCTCCTGCGTTTCTATCTGATATTTGCCTATCAATTCTATTATCTTTGATCTTCTTTCAAGCTTCATATTCTCCCCCCTGATATTTTTTAGGATTAACCCTGTAAAAAACCAAACTGATTATTACAATTCACCGTTTAACTTTTCTCTCATCCTCTCGTAGAAGCCTATATCTGATAATTTTATCAGCTTCGTTGTCGCATGAGGAACTTCGAGTACAAGCCTGTCACCTGTTGAAAGTTCTCCTATCGTTCTCCCGTCAGCAGTTACCATTGCAAGGTCGACACCTACATCCTTTGTCTGACCTATCTCTAATGTTATATTTTCCGCAGCATCGACAACAAGACTTCTTTTATTTAGGGAATGTGCACATATCGGAGTTACGACCATCGCCTTTAAATTCGGTACCATAACAGGTCCTCCTGCCGAAAGATTGTAGCCTGTCGAACCTGTCGGTGTCGATATTATAAGACCATCTGCACGGTACACATCTGCAAGCTCATTTTCAAGATAAACTTTTACCGTTATAAGCCTGCCGCTGCCCCTTTTGCTTACCACTATATCATTTAACGCATAACATGACGAACGGCTGTCCGGCTGTTTAAAGTATGATATTTCCTTTAGCATCATCCGTGACTCTATCGTATAATCACCCTCAATAAGCTTGTCAAGTGCATCAAATACATCTTTATACTCAACCTCTGTGAGGAAACCGAGATTTCCGGTGTTTACTCCTATTATAGGAAGCTCCGTATGCACAAGGTCTATCGCCGCCTGTATCATCGTTCCGTCACCACCGAGTACAATAGCACATTCCGTCTTGTCGTCTATATGTCTTATATCAGTAAAATGTCTTATTCCTGCCGACTGTGTCAGCTTGTTTTCAAGTATCGTGCATACGCAGGCTTTATTTTCAAGATATTTTTTTATCTCAGATGCCTTCTCATAATTATCCTTTTTATCACTGTTAGTTATAATACAAAAAAATGTCATTTTTTTGCTCATTAGAGACTCTCCTTTGCAGTCGTCATACTTTTTATAAATTTATATATCTAATTTCAGATGTGCCTGCTCTACCGTTTCCTGTGCAAGCTTCTCATATTTTTCACTAAATATTTCCTCTGCCTTGCTTTTTTCTTCCTCGGTAATATCACATACAGTGTCAGTTCTGTTCGTATCCTTTTCTATGTAGAGAAGATATTCTATATTTCCCTCAGGTCCTTTTATAGGTGAAAAGTTAAGTTCAAGTACCTTAAAGCCTATTGCCATAGCGTATATCATGACATTTTGTACTACTTCAAGATGTACTTTTTTATCTCTCACCACACCTTTTTTTCCAACCTTATCCTTTCCGGCTTCAAACTGAGGTTTGATAAGACATACTACTCTGCCGTTATCCGCCAGCAGATTTCTCACCGGAACAAGAACTTTTGTCAGCGAGATAAAAGCTACATCTATTGAAGAAAATCCTATATTATCAGGCACATCCTCATGTGTTACATATCTGATGTTAGTCTTTTCCATTGACACTACTCTCTCGTCCTGCCTCAATTTCCACGCAAGCTGGTTTGTTCCAACATCTATCGCATACACTTTTACGGCTCCGTTCTGAAGCATACAGTCTGTAAAACCGCCTGTCGATGAACCTACATCCATGCATACCCTGTCTGCAAGCGGCACCTGCCAAAGTTCCATTGCTTTTTCCAATTTGTAACCGCCCCTGCTGACATATTTCATCGGAGTTCCTTTTACTTCAATCTCCACATTCTCATCAAATGTACTTCCTGCCTTATCTTCCCTCTGTTCTTTTACAAACACATTTCCTGTCATTATTATCGCTTTCGCCTTTTCTCTCGATTCCGCAAAACCTCTCTTTACGAGAAGTACATCAAGTCTTTCTTTTTTCTTATGCTCTTTCATGCTGCCTCCAATTAATCATTTACCATTCAAACCTGCTGTATAAATAATGTGTTGCATCATTGATACAATGCACCTGTAAAATCCATTATTTTTTCTGCTATACCCTCTGCATCTATCTTATATTTCTTCTTTAACATTTCAACACTTCCGTGCTCGATAAATTTATCCGGCAGTGCTATATTTCTTATAAATGGCATCTGCGGTGCATTTTCCTGATACCAATGAGAAACACTCTCTCCAAAGCCGCCTGTGAGGATTCCCTCCTCCATCGTTATTATATAGCGGTGGTTTCTGCCTATATCAGAAAGCATTTCTTCATCAAGTGGTTTTACAAATCTTGCATTTACTATAGTCACATCAATGCCATGCTGCAAAAGTATTTTTCTAACTTTTACAGCAGTTTCTACCATACTTCCGACAGCAAGCAGTGCAATATCAACACCGTCAGTTATTTTTTCACTCTTTCCGTACTCTATTTTTGTGTCATATTCCTTAAGTCCCGTATATGCCTTCCCTCTTGGATACCTTATTGCTATCGGACCGTCAAACCCTGCCGCAAATTCAAGCATTTTTTCTAATTCCAAAACATTTTTAGGTGCCATAACCGTCATATTGGGCATACTGTTAAAATATGATATGTCAAACATTCCCTGATGTGTCTCGCCATCACTTCCGACAAGCCCTGCCCTGTCAACTGCAAATATTACCGGAAGTCTGCCAATACAGACATCATGGAGAATCTGGTCATATGCCCTCTGGAAAAATGTCGAATATATTGCGACAACCGGTTTCATGCCTTTTGAAGCCATGCCTGCCGCAAAAGTAACAGCGTGCTCCTCCGCTATTCCGACATCAAAAAATCTGTCGGGAAATCTTTCTGCCATACGGTTTAGTCCTGTTCCTGACGGCATTGCCGCAGATATTGCAACTATTTTTTCATCTTTATCAGCAAGTTCAACCATCTTTCTGCTGAACACATAAGTATATGTCAAATATTTTTCTTTATTTTTAAGTGTTCCGTCACTCGGCTTAAAAGGTGCAATTCCATGAAAGGCTGACGGATCTTCCTCAGCCGGAAGATACCCCTTTCCCTTTTTGGTACAGACATGAACTATCACGGCTTTTTGCATTTTTGAGGCACTTTCAAATGCACTTACCATCTGTTTTACATCGTGCCCGTCTATAGGTCCGATATATGTTATCCCCATATCTTCAAACAGCATACCCGGAACAAAAAGTCTTTTGACTGCATCCTTTGCACCCTTGATACTGTCAGCAAGTGCATTTCCTATATGTGATTTTCTCAACTTTGTCTCAACATCCTCTTTAAACTCCGTATAATTGGTGCTTGTCCTGATATTTCCCAGATATTTTGACATTCCACCTACATTTTTAGATATAGACATCTGATTGTCATTGAGAACGATAACCAGATTGGATTTCAATCTCGCCGCATTGTTGAGTGCCTCAAATGCCATTCCTCCCGACAATGCTCCGTCACCTATAACAGCAAATACATTATTTTTTTCTTTTTTAAGTTCCCTTGCTTTTGCCATTCCTATTGCGAGACTTATAGATGTTGAACTGTGTCCCGTATCAAATGCGTCACAATTACTTTCACTTCTCTTTGGAAATCCACTCATTCCTCCAAACTGTCTGAGTGTGTCAAACCCCTCTTTTCTGCCTGTAAGAAGTTTGTGCGTATAACTCTGATGCCCTACATCCCACACCAGACTATCATTTGGAAAATCAAGACATAAGTGAAGTGCCATTGTAAGCTCGACTGCACCGAGATTTGACGCAAGATGACCGCCTGTCATGCTTATCTTGTGAACTAAAAACTGCCTTATCTCTTTTGCGAGCAGCCTGTACTCTCTAGGGTCAATCTTTTTTATATCATTCGGCTCGTTTATCTGATTTAATAATCGTCCCACTTTACTCTCCATTCTACTGCTTCTCTTTTTATAAACAGTAATCTATTTTCTTCTGTTTATCAGCTTTTCTGTCAAAGTATATAAAAACTCATTTTTTACTTCTAATGTATCAAATATCGAAAGTGCCTTTTCAGAATATTGTTTTACATCACTGTGAGCCTTTTCGATACCATAAAGCGCTACATATGTAATCTTGTCATTTTTTTCGTCACTGTGCACCGGCTTTCCAAGCTCTGAGGTTGTGCTTGTAACATCGAGTATATCATCCTGTATCTGAAATGCCATTCCTATGTTTAGTCCGGCTTTTTCCATAAGCTCTATGTCTTTGTCATCTGCTCCGGCAAGTGCCGCACCAACCATAAGTGATGCTTCTAAAAGTGCACCCGTTTTTAATCTGAAAATAAAATCAAGCTGATCTTTATCAGGATTTTTCCCCGTCAGTTCAACATCGACAACCTGTCCTCCGACCATTCCCGTTATTCCAGCCTTTTTTGCCAGTATCTCCAAAGCCTTAACGGCACTGACCTTATCCCTGGCAGCCATAACACCTTTAACAGCCGTTTCATAAGCATAATTTAACAAAGCATCACCGGCAAGTATTCCCATATCCTCACCGAACACTATATGGGTTGTCTTTCTTCCTCTCCTGTACTCATCATTGTCCATAGCCGGCAGGTCATCATGCACCAGCGAATATGTATGAATCATCTCTATCGCAGCCATAAACGGTTCAATAACTTTTTCGTCCTTACCGCCAAACATTATATATGACTGGTGCATCATCATCGGACGAAGTCTCTTTCCCCCCGCCATAACACTGTACTCCATTGCATCATATATAGTTTTCTGATATGACGGTGTTTTAGGAAGATAATTTTTTAAAACCTCTTCTATATATGAAATAATTTTTTCCTGCTCTTTCTTAAAACTATCCTGTTCCATTAACTCCATCTTCTAGTCCCCCTATTCATCATCAGTTTCAACAACCGTCAGTTTCTTTTCAACTTTATCTATCGTCTCATTACATTTTTTAATGAGTTTCATTCCATCTTCATATTTTTTAAATGAATCCTCAAGCGAAAGTTCTCCACTCTGTAATTCAAGTATAATATCATCCAGACTTTCAAAACATTCCTCTAATGACATTTTCTTTGCCGCCATATCTGACCTCCAAATCTCACGCTTTTTCTTTCGACGAGATAACAGCCTTTGCATATCCGTCTTTAAATGCAAGGTTTATCCGTTCGCCCTTATCTATATCATCTACTGAATTTATATTTTTTCCGTTTTCATCCGACACATACGCATAACCGCCCTGCAGCTTATAAAGAGGTGAAAGACCTTTCATTTCCTGTACATACAGTTCTAACTGATGTCTTGACGATATAAGTTTCTGCTTCATAAGTCCCTCTATTTTTTCCTGCATATCAGTAAGATACATTCTGCGCTCATTTATAAGATTTTGCGGACTTTCATGTGAAAGCATCGTCATATACCGGGCAAGTTTTAATTTTTTTATCTTTAATATATTTGCCATCTGCCAGTTCAAAGAATATTCTGCTTCTCTTAAGGCAATGACCGTCTCACGATACGAATACACTGCAAGCTCTGCTGCCGCAGACGGTGTCGGTGCACGAAGATCTGCCGCATAATCAGCTATCGTCGTGTCTGTCTCATGCCCTACCGCACTTATCACCGGCTTTTTGCAAGCTGCTATAACTCTTGCAAGCTGCTCATCATTAAATGCCTGTAGGTCCTCTATTGAACCGCCGCCTCGTCCTATTATTATCGTATCAACATCCGTTTTTTCAAAATATCTTATCCCTTTTATAATAGTATCTGCTGCCCCTGTTCCCTGAACTTTGGCGGGATATAAGATTATCTGCACATACGGATTTCTCCTCTTTGAGACATTGCATATATCCTGTATGACTGCCCCTGTTCCCGCCGTGACAACACCTATCTTTTTTGCATAAGACGGTATCTTTCGTTTTCTTGTATCATCAAAAAGCCCCTCCGCTAAGAGACGCTTTTTCAACTTCTCATATTCTTCATACAGCTTTCCTGCTCCCTCTTTTGTTATGCTCCTTGCATAGAGCTGGTATTTTCCGTCTCTCTCGTAAACACCGATATTGCCGTCCACAACAATACTCTGCCCTTCCTCAAGGGTAAACAAAAGATGTTTCCTCATGGATGCGAACATTACGCATGAAAGCTGCGATGCCCTGTCCTTTATAGTAAAATAAATATGTCCCGATGAATGATATTTACAATTTGACACTTCACCTTTCACTGAAATATTATTTAACATATAATCTCTTATAAACATATTTTTTATATACATATTTACCTGAGATACCGAACTTACCTGTCCCATCTTAAAACCTTTCTTATTCTACAAAAAGGGCAACATCAGTATGCTGCCCTTATAAAGAAATTTAAGCTACTCTGACACTTCTTTTACAACAGATGCAAGTATTCCGTTGATAAAACCAGATGCCTTGTCTGCTCCATATGCTTTTGCAAGCTCTACCGCCTCGTTGATCGCAACCTTGTTTGGAACATCCTCAACATAAAGCAGTTCATAAACTCCGAGTCTGAGTATCGTAAGCTCAGATTTTGCAATCCTGTTTATCGTCCATCCGTTTGCTTTTTCCTCTATCTTTGCGTCAATATCCTCTAAATTTTCAACAAGTTCATTGAATTTATCCCTGAGTTCTCTTTTATCTTTTTCATCTGCCATTTCTAAATCTTCAAGATAAATCTCAATCTGCGTCCTAAGTGACTCCTTATCATGAAATTCAACCTGAAAAAGCATCTTATACAAATTTTCTCTTATCTGTCTTCTAGTCATATATAACTCCTTAATTTTATGCGTCAAGATTTACGCCGGCTACTCTGACATTTACGCCTGACACTTTAAGTCCGGTCATAGTCTCTATCTGCTGGCTTACTCTGCTCTGTACCTGTTTTGAAATTTTTGGAATACTATAACCGTATTTTACGATTATCATCATATCTACATGAACACGACCCTCATTCATGAGCACACGAACACCTTTTGTATTTTTAACGCCAAATTTATTCATACCCGCCATAGAATTTACACCCTCGACCTCGGTAGCCGCAAGTGCTGCTATAACAGACACAACATCAGAAGCAATCTTTACTTCACCTATATCTTTTTTTTCCATAATGATGTCTTCTGTCATCTGTTCTTTTGCCATAATGTTTACCTCCTTCACTATACAAAACAGTGCATTATAAATTGCTGCTCACGATTTTCCCGCAAACAGCAACCGTTATGGTACTATTATAGCAAAATCACAGACTTTTGCAATATCATTTGACATTTACAGGTGTAATTACTATTTTATCAGCCGTAATGCCTGTTTTTCTTTTAACTATATCCTCTATCTGGGCTATCTGTTTATTTGTAAGCCCCTCTGAACTAACAATAACATCTGCATTTCCACTGCTTATGCTTACCATTGCATTTTCAAATCCTTTAGCCTGCAGCATAAGCTCTGCGGCATTTTCTTTTTCTGAAATCTTAGTCATGGCTGCCACCTGTTTAATTGCACTCTTTTTGTCAGCAGATGCAATCTTATCATCATTTATTATGTTCATAAGTGTCTCTTTATTTTTGGCTCTGGTCTGCTCCCTGTTAAGCTTTGACGATGCAAAATAATCAGAACCTATGTTATTTGAAACCATAACGGCCTCCCCCGGATTTTCCTCAGATGCCTGAACCTCGCCGCTGTCTGCCAATTCATAACCATCCTCTGAAGAAGCATCATCCTTTGACGATGCACTTTTCTCTTCCTTTGCATCAGAATCCGATGCCTGTTCATCCTCCGCCGAAATATCAACTGTCGTATCCTTAACCGTCTCCGGAACCACAGTTGTCTTAGCCGAAATACCATTCGTTGTAATCTTCTGCCCCGTAAAATTCAAATAACCTGCTGCAATTATCATCAAAGCCAGTGCCGTGATGACTATTCCGTTTTTACGACTTGATTTACTCATAATATAATCCCCATTTCTGCACACATATATAATATATATCAAGTTTGTGTCAAGTGTGCACAGACACAAATCTTGCGTGTGAAAAATCTTGCATATATGGATTTTTCACGCTGTCATTCTTGTTATTTTGATTTTATGTGACTCAATGTCAAATAATGCCCCTATCATCTCAATTATCTCACTGTCTTTTTTCCCGCCGTCCGCACCCTCGCACACGACAGCAACTCCTGCTATCTTAGGTGCGGTGACACTGACAACATATGGGTTTTCATCACCATTATTTTTTATTAGCACGCTCTCACTTTTTTTGCTGACCGAGTCTGTGTCTTTTCCCTTGTTTTCTCCTGTCTCCGTATCTTTAAGTGCAACCTTTTCCTCAGATGAAGCAAGCGTTACCATCACTTTCACCTCTCCCACCCCGTCCATACTCTCAAGCATCGTCTTTAACTTAATTTCCTGTTGTTTTGCATATTTGTTCATAATATCAAGTGCGTCATCTTCACTAAGTATATTTTCATTTTCCGTATTTTTTCCACTGTCACTCTCCTTTACCACACTGCCGCCGTCATACAGACTCCCGGCAAGTATCACAACACCACATATTATGATAATAACTATTCTGCCTATGCCAAAATCATGCATAAGACTTCCTTTTATTTTTTCTCCTGATAAATTTTTAAGCTTATCCTTTATATTTATTTCCAAATCTTCACCTTCCCCCCGTCAAGCATGTAGCTGTCACATATATCATTTTTTAGCCTTTTCTCGTTCTTATCAAGTTTATCCCTGCTCCCTGATATATCTGAATATGCTGCCACTGCACCATCTTTCATGCTGACATTTACCATGACTATTTCAAGCTCCTCGTCAGACATTTTTGTCTCAACATCAACGCTATTGCAGTCAACGCCGTCTTTTTGTGCCATCTTTTTTATCTGCCCCTCAATCTTTGACTCACACTGTCTTACAAGCACATCCCTCATCTTTCCGTCGGCTGTTTTTATACTGCCTATCGAATCCTTTATTTCTAAGCTATATATATTTTTTTGCAATATATCGTAATAATCATTATCGCTGCTCAAAAAATCTATAAAAGGCGTTATTACTATCAATATCATTATGAGTCCACAGAAAAATTGAAAATACTGTTTATATTCATCCTTGATAATAAGTCCTTTTAAGACAGAAGTTATGATAGTAAAAATCAAAACATTACAAATAATTTTTTCCATATTCATTTGGCATCCCCATTTCATACTAATTCACATTCCTAACACACTTTTTTCATATTAACTTTGTGTCAATATGTACAGACATAAATCTTGTTTATTAATTTGTCATTGTACTTATGACTGCTATTGATATTGCAAAAAACATCGCCGCAAGTCCCACGGCATATGCCAGAAGTTTTATTGCATCAGATGTCATCGAAAGACATTTGATTATCCGCTTGTCTGACACAGGCTGCAACACAGCCGAAAGCCCCTTATATGCAAACTCCGATACCCACAGCCTGATTAGCGGCATTGCACATATGATAATAAGCACAACTATCCCAGCCACACCGACTGCATTTTTTACAAGACTTCCTGCCAGAAGCACCGAACTCGCCGCACTGCTTATCGTATTGCCTATTCCCGGCACCATGCTGCCAACCTTTACCAGTGCGGAATTTTTTGCCTCTGCTGCCAGCGGTGCAATCATTCCCTGCACGACATTTACCCCCATTAACACGACTGACATCGTTTTCATAGAAAAACTCAATATATCTTTTACAAACTCTGCCATCTTTGAAAACATTTCCTCCTCTGACAACTGGTCTGCTATCCGAAGCCAGAAATATATCTTTACACCCGGCAGCACAAACTTCAACAATATAAAATCAGCAACCGTCAGCATAAGAAGTGTTATCTGGTAATAACCCGTCCCAAGTCCCGCCCCTTTTGTAAATGACAGACAGGTAAAATATGTAGGGGCAAGAACTTTCATAAAATCAAATATCTTTGTAAGCGTCTCCTCGGCTATTGTACTTGTCCGCATAAAAGAAACCGAAAGTACAGAAAAAAACAAAACATATATTGTATAAAATCCCATCTGTGCCACTCGCTTTCCCTGAAGCAGCTTTGAAAAATTTGTTATCACGGCCCCCGACAAAGCTATGAGTATTATATTTGTGTATAAACTCTTTTCATCATTAAGATTTGATACTATACCATCTGCTACCTGTTTTAATATGTTATTGAAATCTATGCCCTTTCCCGAATTTATTGTCTTTCCGACAAAATCCCCAAAATCAAAGGACTGGTTTTCAAGCAGCTTATCCATCGTACTCTGTATATCCCCTGACGATATTTCGTCCATAATGCCATTATATAATTCTTCATCATCGACGCTCTCCACACCTTTTCCTCCTTTAGACCGTTTATTTAACACTACCATAGAAGTTCTCCACTTCTATTGCATAGAGTAATACATAGATACAGAACCTTTATTTTCCCATAATACTGCTTATCGTCTCAAACAATGTTGTGATTATCGGCATACTAACTGCAAGTATCATTATCTTTCCGAAAAATTCAACCTGATTTCCTATCGCACTGTACCCTGAATCACGGCAGAGTGATGCTCCAAACTCTGCAATATATGTAATCGAGATAATCTTAAATAATATACCGAGATATACTGACTGTTCTCCCATATATTTATTTATCTTTGTTATCACCCTGATTATCTCAGCAATCTTCGATACAGCACAGCCGAGTATAAGCATACACCCGCTTATAATTATCAATGTTGAAAACTCAGGTTTACTTTCTTTTAAAGGCAGTGCGAGAAAAACCGCCATCACACCTATTATCGCTATTTTAAGCATATTTTCTCATCTTCCCTATCTTATTTTGTCAATTTTTTGATGCACTTTCTTTTTTTATTTTGACTGCTTTTTGATACATTAAATATTTTCCAAGTCAGCCATTTTACCCTATTGAAAACAATTTTTCCACTGTTTCAAACAACTGCTCTATATACGGAACTATCCATAAAAATACAAGTATAAGTCCTGCAAGACTCACCAAAAAAGCCTGTTCATCCCTGCCCGAATGTTTTAGAACAGTTCCAAGCACCGATACAAGTATTCCGACCGCTGCAATTCTAAAAATTAAATTTATAGTCATTTATCTCCCCTTTTAAAAAAGACATATTCCCGCCATCAGGCCTGATATAAGTCCCATAAAAATACATACTTTTTTCTGCTCTCTCATTTTTTGTCTTGCATCTGAAATATTGCCCTCTATTCTTTTTTCGTACATCTTTATCTCATTTATCTGTGAGTATATGTCAAGTGTTCCAAAACTCTCCCCAAAACGATATATTATATTTTTATCCTCAGCACTCAAAAGTTCCCAGTATTTGTACCCATCAAGATACTCTTTCCAAAATGTCCCTATAAGCCCCTCGTTCTTATATTTAGTCTGCTTTGACATCTCACCCCAGAATTTTTTTCCATATACACTCATATTTTCAATGCGGCTGCATATCTGCGACATACTTTCCGCTGAATAATTTATCTCCCCGGCTATCTCAATAAATATGGTCTGCCACTCCTCCAAAACCCTGACACGCAGCATATACCTCTCCCATGCATAAATGCCTGCCATAACACCTCCTGCTGCCAGCATTAGAAATCCTGCCAGTTTTACCGTTAATATATAACATTCCCCCTGTCATCAAATATTGCAGCTATCTGTCCCATCTTTCCTCTTTTCAGGACAATATAACGCTTAAATCTCCGTTTTCTCACAAGTTCACCTATCACCGGCTTGTTTATCACCTCATCCATATCAAGACCATGAACGGTCGCTATAACATTTATCCCACAGTTCATCACATACTCTATCGCCGCCGCATCATCCTTTGAGCCAATCTCATCGACCGCCACTATCTCTGGTGCCATAGAGCGTACCATCATCATCATGCCCTGCGATTTTGGGCAGCCATCGAGCACATCCGTACGGCAGCCTATGTTATTTTGCGGACATCCTAAATGACAGGCACCTATTTCTGAACGCTCATCCACTATTCCTACCGTCATACCCCTGTCAATCTCACTTCCATCAGCCGCTATACGCACAATGTCTCTCAAAAGAGTCGTCTTTCCGCATCTCGGCGGTGAGATTATAAGCGTGTTAAAAAATTCACTCTCATCCCTAAGATACCTCATCACACCTCTTGCACAGCCTATTACTTCATGGGACACTCTTATATTTATAAAAGAAATATAGCTTATATTTCTTATCTTTCCGCTGTCCCATATAATCTTGCCTGCTACTCCTACCCTGTGACCGCCCTCAACAGTGATAAAACCCTGTCGTATCTCCTCCTCAAAAGCATATCTTGAATAATTGCTTATATAGACCATTGCTTCTTTTATCTGTGCACAACTCACCCTGTAGCCGTTTTTTCTCTCTTTTGTCATCTCACCTCTGCACGAAATAAAATATTCCATGGAGTCGTACAATATCATAATTGGCATATTCACACGCAGCCTTATCTCCTGCAATTTTGAAAACTCAATATCACAAAACTTAAAAAGTTTTCTTATGTCAAGCGGCAGAAGTTTTATTATCTCATCTTTCTTTTTGTCCACCGTATCACCTCCATATCTGACATAAAACAAAAATACATCCCCCTAGTGTAGTGACATGTTGCTATTACACTAGAACTGTACAAAAAACTACTGCCAGTCATATTGCGTTTGTATGAACAATAACCGGCAACTCATCTACATCTTGTCTGTATAGTTACATTTATATGTCCGTCCATCTTAAATATGTTATTCACTCTCAATTATGTTAAATTTAATATTGCCATTCACACTTAAATGTCTAAATTTTTCAATATTTAATCACCTGATGTAACAGTTCACCTGATTGCTAAACATCAACAAGTTTATTGCTTATATTTATTAAATGCTGTATTATAATAATGCTGAAGTTTTTTACGCCCTTCTCTTTAGTGCCAGATATATAAACTGCCGCCATATATTTACAGATGTAAAAAACTAAATTTGATTTACAGCAAAAATATTATCATCCAAAGACTTGAAAGTGAGGTTACAAAATGGAATACGGATTAATTGGAGAAAAACTCGGACACAGCTATTCAAAAGAAATTCATGAAAGTCTCGCTGACTATACATATGAAATACATCCGGTCAGCAAAGAAGATTTTAATGATTTTATGAGTAAGCATGAATTTAAGTCGATAAATGTCACTATCCCTTACAAAAAGGATGTAATTCCTTATCTTGATGAACTTGATGAAAATGCAAAAGCAATCGGAGCAGTAAATACTATAGTAAATAAAAACGGAAAACTTTACGGACACAATACTGATTTCTCAGGGTTTATGTATATGCTCAAAAAGCATAATATCAAGATAGAAGGTAAAAAATGTGTCGTACTCGGTGACGGCGGTGCATCAAAGGCTGTTGTAGCAGTCCTAAAAAAAATGGGAGCAAAAGAGGTTATCATCGTCGATATTATAAAGACAGATTCAGCAATTACTTACGATGAATGTTTTGCAAAACACACAGATGCAGAATTTATAGCAAATACAAGCCCTGTAGGTATGTTCCCTAAATGTGACGCTTCACCTGTTGACCTTACAAAATTCCCTAAATGCGAAGCAGTTGCAGATGTTATCTACAATCCGCTTGAAACCAAACTTGTTGCACAGGCAAAAGAACTCGGTATGACAGGTGTAAACGGTCTTGAAATGCTCGTCGCACAGGCACTTTACGCCGTAGAATTTTTCCTTGAGAAAAAACTTGATGAGGCTGAGATAGATAAGGTTTACAAAAAAATATATACAGATAAACTTGCAGAACAGGAAAAATAATTTCTGCTTTTATATCGACATAACAAAACCCGACAGCAATGCCTTTTAACATTACTGTCGGGTTTTCTATATTTTATCAACATATGCTATAGATTATATTTATCTTATTTTGCATATCCATTCGGATGATTTTTATGCCACTTCCATGCTGTTGCAATTATCTCTTCAAGGTCTGCGTGTTCAGGTTTCCAACCAAGTATGCTCTTTGCTTTTTCGCTCGATGCGATAAGTTTTGCCGGATCTCCTCCACGGCGTGGTGAAATAACTGCCGGAATAGGATGTCCCGTCACTTTTCTTGCTGTCTCTATTACTTCTTTTACAGTAAATCCTACACCGTTACCGAGGTTGAAAACATCACTCTTTCCTCCGTCCATAAGATATTTAACAGCAAGTATATGTGCCTGTGCAAGATCTGTTACATGAATATAATCTCTCACGCATGTACCGTCTTTTGTATCATAATCATCACCGAAAATGCTTATTGATTCTCTCTGTCCGTTAGGTACCTGAAGAATAAGTGGAATAAGATGTGTCTCAGGATTATGAGCTTCTCCTATTTCGCCGCTGACATGAGCTCCACAGGCATTAAAATATCTGAGTGCAACATAATGAACACCATGTGCAACATCTGTCCACTTCATCATTTTTTCCATAGAAAGTTTTGTCTCTCCATATGGATTTGTAGGCTCTGTCTTGTCCGACTCAAGAATAGGAATACTCTCAGGCTCTCCATAAGTTGCTGCCGTTGAAGAAAATACGATTTTCTTAACATCATGTTCTACCATACTCTGAAGAAGCACCTTTGTACCATAAAGGTTATTGTCATAATACTTCAACGGATTTGTCATACTCTCACCTACAAGTGAGTTTGCGGCAAAATGAATGACTGCATCTATTTTTTCATTATCAAAAACACTATCAATAAACTTCTTATCTCTTATGTCTCCCTGATAAAACTTTGCTTTCGGATTTACAGCCTCAATATGTCCTGTCTCCAAGCTGTCAGCTATAACTACTTCTTCCCCTGCATCAACAAGCTCGCAGACTGTATGTGAACCGATATATCCAGCTCCGCCTAATACTAATATTTTCATGAAAACCTCCCTTTCTGCGATATAAACCGCAATGCAACATTTTATAATTCCCTGAGTAATAATTATATTCCAACTGTTTTACTATGTAAAGTTGAAATTCCTTAGAATTTTCTTACTGTAACAGTTCAGCTATAAAAAATAATTAACAGTACCGAACTTATTTATGGAATTATGAATATAATAAATTAAAGCCTAATCTGTTACTTTTAAAATCTGTCAAGCTCATCCAATAAAACCTGCTCAGATAAAATTTTTACTGACTTCATTCCAAATTTAACGGCACCCTCAACATTTTCTGACCTGTCATCAAAGAAAATGCTCTCGCTCCTGTCAAGCCCGTATTTATCACATAATGCCTTATAAATATCCTCTGCCGGCTTTGCTTTATGTATCATATAAGAGACCATAAGTCCGTCAATATCATCCATAAAATCAGCATATTCCGTGTGCTTCTTAAACAGTGATTCAGGATAATTCGACAAAATATAGATTTTATATCCTTTTTGTTTTAATTCATGAACCTTTTTCCACACTTTCGGTCTTGGCACCTGCATATATTCACCATGTCTTATAAACCATCTGATAACATCCTCATCACCAGGATATTTTTTGCAGAATATATCAGCAATCTCCTCATCAGACTTTATACCAAGGTCAAAAATATCCCATGTCCTGTCAGGATCATTAAACATCTGAGTTCCGACTCTTATGGCATTGTCCTCGTCAAGACCATAATCCATAAACATCTCTTTCCATCTGTAATCAAAAAGCACTCCGCCTACATCAAAAATAAGATTTTTAATCATATCCTTATAACCCTTTCTAATATACATCCATTTATTTAATTGCAAAACTAATTATCTAATTTCCGATTTTAAAACTACATATCTATACATTTTTTAATCATTTTCTTCTTTATTTATACATTGTCATTTAAAAAAATTATTTAATGCTTCAAACATAACAATCTTTATTCTATTTTCTCAATCCTTACACTGCTGTTTACAAGACCATCTTTCCATAACATAACATAAACATTAAATTCCACACTGTCACAGTCATAGACAAACTGTTCTTCTTTATATACAACAGCTTCCATACCGGCTTTTTCCAACTCATTTTTTCTATTAACAGCCTTATCCAGCAATTTTTTATTTCTTTCATCAAGGCTTTTTCCAAAGCTTCTGTCTGGATAAACTGCTGCCGCTTCTTCTATGTATTTCATAAGTAGTTGTATTACCTTTTTATGCTCTTTTCGCCTAAAAAGTTTAGCCATTTTTTTTGCATTTTTTATAGTCGGATTTTCTCCATATTGCAAAAGTTTTTCTTCTAATTCAGTGTCCCCTGCTTTTTTAGCAATTTCCATCATAAAATTATTAGCATCTTTAGATAGATGCCATTTATCCTCAAGCGGCACCTGATAGATATCAGGAACACAAGGATAACTGCAATAATTCAGCGGTGGAAACTGCTTTAAAGATGCTATCTTTAATTCATTGTCTGTGCAGGATTCTTTTCCTATATAGCACATCTTATCCCAGACAATAGCCACCTGATACTCAAGCACACGCAGATGTTCATAACCCTTTATCCAAAAATGTCCTATTTTCCCATAATTATAATAATAATTTTCAAGTTCCACATCATCAAAAAAGATTAAAAAATATGACTGTTCCTGCTTAATTATAAGTACATAACCCTCTTCTCTCTTTTCAAGTTCAATATCCGTAAACCCCTCAAATTTATCATTGTATTCACCGGTGTATTTTGCATTTTTAAATACCAAAAAACTTTCAACCGTATCATTCATAAGATAAATAATACGGAAATCTCCCCTGCCATTTTCATCAATAATATTTTTCTCATCAAGCTCAACAGGCTCAAACATTCCCTGCTCAATGAGCATATTTAATTTATCTATATTGGTCAGATTCACCTTATCTTTGCTCCCTCTTTACTTTTTATATAAGTTTTACGCATAAATCTTTTTGCGTATTTGTAACCTACGCGTTACTTATGTGTTACCTTTAGACCCTTTTTAGCACACCTTTACATCAACTTGCACAAAGGGCGCAATCCTTGAAAACACGGGGTTTCCATAGAATTACGCCCTTTTAAGAAATAAATTGAATTAAACTCTCTTAAGATATTCTCCTGTACGTGTATCGATACTGATACGGTCTCCTGTCTCTACAAAGAGAGGTACACTCACCTGTGCTCCTGTCTCTACTATGGCAGGCTTAGAAGCACCCTGTGCAGTATCACCCTTAAATCCAGGCTCTGTCTCTGTAATCTCTAACTCTACAAAAAGAGGCGGTTCAATAGCAAATACCTCACCATTGTGCGAAAGCATCTTAACCATCTCATTCTCTTTAACAAATTTAAGAGAATCACCAACCTGATCTGCTGTCATATCAATCTGGTCATATGTTTCTGTATTCATGAAATGATACATATCGTCTGCATATAAATACTGCATTTCCTGACGCTCAATGTGAGCCTGAGGACATTTCTCAGTTGGACGGAAAGTTTTCTCAACAACACCACCATTTTTGATGTTCTTAAGCTTTGTTCTTACGAATGCGGCACCCTTACCAGGTTTTACATGCTGAAACTCGATTACCTGATATACATTGCCTTCAAACTCAATAGTTAAACCATTTCTAAAATCTCCTGCTGATACCATTATCAAAATCCTCCTTAATGTGTGACTTCTGCGTCCCATTGTCTGCATCATAAAATGCGACAAAACTCTTTTACTATTTTATCCTATTTTTCAACTTATTTCAAGTATTTATTTTTCAGAAAATATAACATCTATGCCAATAGCATCGTTTCAAGCCTATTGCCTTAGCAAAACTAATATATAATACAATAACAATTAACTATTCCATTTTGGACATCGAATTCTCTTTTACTCTGGCAAAACTATTATATTAAGTAACAAAGAAAACACATTATGCATATTGATATTATAACCAGTTAGATTGCGAGTATTACCTGATGAACCGCGTTGCTTCTGTTATAAAACTCGATTATGCAAGAAAACAAGGACTTACGGGCAAAAATGTAGGTATTGCAGTTATGGATACCGGTATCAGCCCTCACCCTGATATAGTATATAATGATGGTCCTTTTGTTTCATTTTTTGATACCATAAATCACCAAAACAGACTTTATGACGATAATGGACACGGCACCCATGTCGCAGGCATAATAGCAGGAAATGGCATGATGTCTAATAAATTATATGAAGGCATTGCACCAGACTGTAAACTTCACATAATAAAAATACTTGACAAAAATGGTGAGGGAAACATTAAAAATGTGATGTCAGGAATCAACTGGCTATTAAAGAACAAAGACAAATACAATATACGGATTGTAAATATTTCCGTTGGAAGCGTATCCATAAAAAAATTTGATGAAAATTCTCCTCTTGTAAGGTCGATAAATACACTTTGGGAAGCTGGATTAATTGTCGTAACGGCTGCTGGAAACAATGGTCCGGCTGATTATACCATAGGTGCTCCCGGAAACAGCAGAAAAATAATCACCGTAGGGACATCTGACACTGTTTTTGGTAGATTTTCGCATGATTTTTCAGGTCGTGGTCCGACATCAAATTGTATAAAAAAGCCTGATATAGTAGCCCCGGGACTTAATATCATAAGTTGTAATAACAAAACAACCCCTGCCCTATACATCCCCAGAAGCGGAACTTCAATGTCAACCCCTATAGTAAGTGGATGTATTGCACTTCTATTAGAAAAATTTCCTTATATGACTAACAAGGATGTAAAACTCCATCTGAAACGAAATGGTATTAATCTCAAACTTCCACACACTAAACAAGGATGGGGCCTAATACGCTGTGATACGCTGTTAAGGTAAAAAGGGCAAAACCAGCGTTTTGCCCTCCAAGAATTGCTTCGCAATTCTCATTGGTGTCACGCTACTTTACGAGCTTTTTACTACTATATGTAAAAAAGACTATTGCAAATCGTAAAATCTAATATGCAACAGTCTTTTTACTTTTATTTGTTTTCTTCTTCTGCTTTTTTCGCTAAAATCTCATCAAGTTTCTTAATAAATTCACCTATATCATTCTTAGATAACTGTGCATCTGCTCCAAGCGACTCGCCTTTTTTCCTCATTTCTTCATTTATTAACGATGAGAAGATTATAACAGGAATATCCTTTAAATCAGGATCATTCTTGATAAGTTTAAGCAATCTGTGTCCATCCATCTGAGGCATCTCAATGTCAGTTACAACACATGCAACATTTTCCTTAACGGTTCCTTCTTCTTTATATTTCTGAAGAATATTCCAAAGCTCCAAACCATTATTTGTAGGAAGAATACGTGTATAACCGGCTTTTGACAGACCATCATAGATAAGTGTACTGAGAAGCTGTGAATCCTCTGCATATATAATAGGCTGATTGTTTTTTCTTCTATCTCCAAGTCCATCAATATCTTTAAGGTTGATACCTACATCTGGTGTAATGTCAGCAACGATTTTCTCAAAGTCAATTAAAATTACAAGTTTATCATCAATATTTATAATACCTGTAGTCACTCCCGTCTTTGCATTATTTATCATGCTGTCAGGCTTTATAATCTGTGACCAGTTTACTCTATGTATTCCGACAACTCCATTTACATGAAATCCTGATAACAGACCATTAAAATTTGTAACAAGAAACATATCCTTTGATGTATCAGTCTCTTCTTTCATACCAAGACATCTCGCCAGATTAATGATTGATATTGTTTCTCCTCTGGTACTAAATGCCCCCTCTACATTTGGATGTGCCTTAGGTACCGGAGTAAGTGGCTGGTATGTCATAATCTCCTTTACTTTAGCAACATTTATACCATAATAATTGCCACCGACCGTAAATTCAAGTATCTCAAGTTCGTTAGTACCGCTCTCTAATAATATATTTGTATCCATTATTGCCGACCTCCTCAGCTTTTCTTCTTATTATTGCAAAATGTCTGTATATACAAATATGCAAACTTTAATAATCATATATATTATATATTACATTATTAGCACATATTTGTAAACCGTCACAATCGACATAATAACGGTTAATAATGGATATTAAAATCAAAATGCTTCTATATCATATCCGCCCTTAAATATTTTTCCAGCTTCGAACCTATTACCCCATTTCCGTTTTTTCCATTCACCTTTGTAGTTTATACTATCACATCTTCCATACCACGATTCTATACATACAAAAGGTGCATTTTTCTTTGGTGGTGACCATAAAACAGAAATCGGAGCTGTTCTTACCCTCAAACTTTTGAATCAGCCTCCCATAAAAATTGCTGCTATCATTTTTTCTTATCAAGGACTTATCTTTTTGACATATCCTGTCTTTCGTATTAAAATATTATACAGTCACTAACATGCATAACTAATGTATGATGATCATCAATAAGGGGGAACTAATATTAATGACTACCAAACCATATAATAAAGATAATCTTATCCTGATAGGTATGCCGGGTGCCGGAAAAAGTACAATAGGCATTGTTCTTGCAAAAATTATTGGATATACTTTTATAGACTCGGACATCATTATTCAAAATGAAAAAAATATGCTTTTACACGAACTTATTGACAAATATGGTCTGGATGGTTTCAACTCGATAGAAAATGAAATCAACTCTAAAATAAATACCCACAAAAGCATTATTGCAACAGGTGGAAGTGCTGTTTACGGTAAAGATGCCATGACACATTTAAGCTCAATCGGTACCGTTATTTATCTTAAACTTCCCTACGAGGAAATTGAAGAACGTTTAGGGGATTTGACCAAACGCGGTGTCTCAATAAAAAAAGGACAAACTTTAAAATCGTTGTACAATGAACGCATAGTATTATATGAAAAGTATGCTGATATTACTATTGAGTGTTCTAATAAAAAAATTGGACGAATAGCCGAAGAAATAAAGACACTTTTATTTTAGATAGCATAACTATCTTAGTTAATATAATTATTAAAAAAATTATTCTACAATAAATCCATATAAAATTCTCTACTGAAATTTTATATGGATTTATTGTAGAGATTTTTTTATTTA